>Ga0209617_10000002_pt1 | contig 121703 bp, 112 predicted proteins | sample LakEriepJuly2011_2_FD_187459 | JGI IMG/M metagenome (GOLD analysis project Ga0209617, IMG submission 187459) | Freshwater microbial communities from dead zone in Lake Erie, Canada - CCB epilimnion July 2011 (SPAdes) (version 2) | ecosystem: Environmental > Aquatic > Freshwater > Lentic >...
AGAGCTTACAATACTACTTAACTTTTTAGATAAGTATGATGGTAAACAATTAAACTATACATTTTTGAAAGCTGCTGAATAAAAAAACCCCTCGATAATGAGGGGTTTTCTTTATATACTGGTCGCTAACTTAAAGAGATTTAAGCATCTCAATGAGTTTAGGATGAGGGTAAACATCCACTTTATCTTTTCTTACAGAATTATGGGTATAAACACCTGTTTCACCTTTTAAAGCTCGTGGTGTAATGTCCCAAATATCTTCGTTATATTCCAAAGGAATTCCGTATTTCTCTTTCCAAAGCAACAAAAGCTGTTTTGTAGACTCAATTTGAGCATCTGTATAATTATGAAAATACTTATACCCTTTAAAAGGTTTTTCAAGCTCACAGACTTCATTTGCAGGAACTTCTCTATTTACATAATTATAAAACTTACCATCTTTGAGTGTAAGCTGACCCCAGTTACAGATTTCAATACCGATTGAAATCTTATCAAGACTCAAATAAGGTACTTTATGTTTTGTAAAGATGTCTTGTTTAAGACCCAAATGATAAGCCCAGAATTTTGAAGAAAATCCTTGTACTATCTGACCGTCTACAGACAATTTACCAGGTCCTGAAATAGAAACACATGTTGCAATCCTTTCAGTATTTGCTGCCCAACCTTTAAACACAGCTTCACCACTTGAGTTTCCAGCAGTATGGTGAAGAAAGATTTGTTTTTTAGGAAAAACATCCTGCATATATTGACTTGCGGGAAATTCTATTTGCTTTATGTTCATTTTAATACTTATAATTTTTCAGCTTTAATGTTATTTGAGTTTAATTTTCCAATAAGATAATACCCCTATGTAAGGGGTTAACTCTTCTGAGATACCTGTCTGTATTCCAAAAATTTGGTCCTTTTTGTTTTTATACAAAACCCCTACTTGTAAATTTGATAACCCAAGACCTTTGTCAATAGAAATTCCACCTCCTATATACAACTGCCTGCGTTGCGCTGCCTGAACATAACCTGTTACTGTTGGGATTTTATAATTATGTTTATACGTCCTGGATGATATAGAATTGTATTGAAGTGTGTCTAATACTAAAACATACCCAATAGAATCCAGTAGTAATGAGTCTCGATATATGTTTCTTGCAACATAGTTTTTTGCTAAATTGTCAAATTGTAATTTTAGCTTGTCATAACTTGAATCAGCTACAAATATTGTGTCACCTTCAACATACGTTGTGTCACGTTTAAATACAGGTACTTTTTTATATTCTGTTTTGGTAACTGTGCTCCAGACTGTGTCATAAACAATTTTATCCTTGCTTGTTGGAAGATACTTACGCTCACCAGTGCAAGACCTTTGTAAAAAAATTACGACTACAAGTACAGCTATTACAGCTAAGTATACTTTTTGACCCATTGGTTTTTAATTAAATTAAACTTCAGGATCTGACTTCTCGTCTTTAGTCTTTTTTTCTTCAGACTTATTTGACTTCTTAAATATTTGCCCAGCTGTTGCAATCCCTAAAGATGTTAGTGTAAGCAAAAGAAAACCTTCAAAAATAAATTGATGTATTGGTAAGTCTCTACCATGCAACCCTACTATTAAATCAGTTACTAACGTTATAATAAGCATAAGCAAACCAATTAAGCCTACAAATACTTTTTCATTGATGCTATTGTCATCACTAATTAATTCTCTAAAAAACTTTTTCATATTATTTTTTTTTAAAGTCAATATCATTTTCAGGCTTAATATAGTAAGTCTGATTTTTTTCTTCTGGAATTTCGGTTGGTTTAGTAGGAACACCCCCTGATGAGCTAAAAACATACGTCTTTAGCATCGAAACATCTGATTCCAGCTGTTCAATTTTAACACGATCAGCACTCTGGTTCAATAAGAGTTGCTTTACATCCTGCCTCATTTCAGTGATATCCCTCCACAATAGGAGACCAACCAAACCTATAAGCATAGGACTAGCCCACTCTTTGACAGTGCTAATAACTTTTTCTTTGTCTTGCATGGCGGATTATCAAACAGATTGTAAAAAATTTTAATAATTCTACCACCTCCCTCATATAAAATATACCCAATAGTTTCGAGTTCTCCAAGAAATTCGTTTACTTTGTAGACCTTTAGTAAAAAATAATTCACCCCTATGATTTCAATGTACTGTAAAAGAAGTGTTTGTAGTTTCTGCATGAAAAATTCAAAAAAATTCATGCACAAACGAACAAGACTTCCTGTAGAACTTTGTAAATTATATATGTAACTCCAATTTATTTATTGACCCTTCATGTCCTTCTGTTTTACGGGACGTGGGAGGTCTTTTTGTCTCTATATGCAACTAACAAAACTCTAAGAATATGGGAATTTTTGACAAGCGTATCGCTTTTAAGCCGTATGAGTATCCTGAAATTATTAAGTACAGGGATGCAATTAAACACAGTCGCTGGGATGTTGAAGAATTTAACTTTGACAGCGACGCCTATGATTTTAAACACAAGCTTTCTGTTCCAGAAAAAGAAGCTATTAAAAGAACTCTTCTAGCTATTTCTCAGATTGAGATTAGCGTAAAGACCTTCTGGGCTAAACTAGGAGAGCACATCCCTAAACCAGAATTTAATGCAGTAGGAATCACGTTTGCTGAAAATGAAGTGGTCCATTCAGAAGCATATTCAAAGCTTCTAGAAGTACTAGGATTTAACAGTGAGTTTGACCTACTCTTACAAAACCCCGTTATTGGAGGAAGGGTTGACTACTTGACAAAGTACTTAAAAAACAGTGGTGATAATGCTAAACAAGTATATACGCTTAATCTAGCGTTATTCTCTATGTTCATTGAAAACGTATCTCTGTTCAGTCAATTTGCTATTGTCAAATCCTTTATTGAGAAAAAAAATCTTCTTAAAGAAGTGGACACAGTCATTGAAGCCACCATGAAAGAAGAAATTATCCATGCTCAATTGGGTATGCACGTAATTAATCTTATTAAAAAAGAGTACCCTGAATGGTTTGATCAAGATTTCTATGATAAAATTTACCGAGCATGTAAAAAAGCTTTTGATGCTGAGGTAAAAATCATTGACTGGATATTTGAAGAAGGGGAAATAGACACCGTATCTAAAGAAGCTGTTGTAGAGTTTATCAAAAATCGTTTCAATAACTCTCTTACCGCTATAGGTGGGGAAGAATTATTCGAAATAAACGAAACAGTATTGTCTGAACTCTATTGGATGGTTGAGGCAATCTACGGATATGTTCGTAATGACTTTTTCAATACACAAGGAACAAACTACACCAAATTTCAAAAATCAATAACAAGTAAAGATCTCTTTTAATATGGCAAAAATGGACTGGTATACTCCCTTAAGTGAGGAGTTTATGGGAAGAGGATATTTTCATAATGATAGTACTATATCTGATAGAATTGATGCAATTGCTAAACTTGTGGGTGACACGTATAAGAGTAAAGAAATTGAATCCAAGGTTAAAGAATATATAGAAAACGGTTACTATGTATTGCCGTCACCCGTATGGAGCAACGTCGGAGCTGGAAGAGGTTCTGGTATTTCCTGCTTTAATACACATGTTGGTGATAGCATTGAATCTATTATACGAGGAAATGCTGAAGTAGGTATGCTGTGTAAAATTGGGGGTGGTACATCAGGATACTTTGGTGAAATTCGACCCGCTGGTAGCAAAATTTCTACCGGCGGAGAGACTTATGGTGCTGTACATTTTATGCAAATGTTTGACACTACCAAAAATGTAATTTCTCAGAACAATGTTCGCAGAGGTGAGTTTGCTGCTTACCTGGATATTACGCACGGCGATGTCAAAGATTTCTTACGTATTAACGCTGAAGGTCATAAACTACAGCGTTTTCCCTTTGGTGTTTGTGTTTCTGACAAATGGTTGGAAGACATGAAAGCAGGAGATATGGATAAACGCGAGCTTTGGGCAATGGTTATTGACTCCAGAAATCGTACAGGATTCCCTTATATTTTCTACACAGATAATGTAAACAATAACACAGTAGACGTTTACAAAGACAGTGGCGCTCGAATCAACTCTTCAAATATGTGCACAGAAATCCTTCTTCCTTCTACAGAGGAAGAGTCATTTGTATGCGACCTGGTTGGAATGAACCTGGTTAAGTTTGATGAGTGGAAAGATACAGATGCTGTGAGAATTGCTGTTTATATAGCTGATGCTGTTTTGCAGGAGTTTATTGACAGGTATAGAGAAACACCATTTGTATCCAGAGCTATTCGTTTTGCTGAAAGACACAGAGCTATAGGAATTGGTGCTTCAGGTTACCACTCTTATTTACAAAGTCACATGATTGCATTTGAGTCACTTCCTGCAAAATTCTTGAATACTCAAATTTTTCAGACTATTCAGAAACAAGCATGGGCTGCATCTAAAGAGATGGCTGAGCTTTATGGTGAACCCGAAGCTCTAAAAGGATATGGTAGACGTCATGCAACACTGACAGCAGTAGCTCCAAATACATCGTCATCGTTTATTATGGGACAACAGTCGCAGTCAATCGAACCTTATACATCTAATTACTATATCAAAAAGACAGCTAAAATCAAGCACGCCGTTAAAAATCCGTACTTAAAAGAGCTTCTAAGTGAGAAAGGTAAAGACACAATGGATGTATGGGAATCCATCTTACAGAGAGCCGGTAGTGTTCAACATTTAAGTTTTTTCTCAGACGAAGAAAAACTAGTTTTCAGGACGTTTATGGAAATCTCTCAGATGGAAATTATCATTCAGGCGTCTCAGAGACAAAAGTTTATTGATCAGGGTCAGTCATTAAATCTTATGGTTCATCCTGCAACCCCTACTCGGGACATTAACACTATTCTTTTAAAAGCTCATGAGCTTGGTATTAAGACCTTATATTATCAACTAGGTCAAAATGCTGCACAAGAGTTTGCAAGAGATATTCTTAGCTGCGAGTCTTGCGCAGGTTAATTTCTAAAAGAGCTTGAGGTCGCAATATATGACCTCAAGTTTTTTTAAAACCAAACGCATTCAATTTATAACTATGATATTACAAGAAAAGTTATTCAATCATTTATTTAAATCAGGAATTACACCCAATTCATGGTGTGTATTGTATTCTATCTATAAGAACGTTTCTTATAGAGCATATTTCCCAGATATGGCGGAGTATAGCAAATTAGTTGATGCCCAATTTATTCGTCAGGTTGAAATCCGTGATGAAGACAATTTTGTTCAAGCTAGAAAATTTGAGCTAACATCAAAAGGTTTAGCTTTTGTGGAAGAAATGGAAGGAATATTGAGCGCAAAACTTAAAAAACAGGCACTAAATACCTCTCAGAAAGAAGAATGGGCGCTAAAAATTTCAGAATTTCAAAAGAAATTCCCTAAAGGTGGTGGATATCGTGGTAATGGTCGTGATGTAATGCAAAGATTTGTATGGTTCTTTAGCGAATATCCTGAATTTAATTGGGATATTGTAATGAAAGCAACCGACTTGTACATCAATGAGACAAATCCCGCTTACTTAAAATATTGTCAATACTTTATAAGTAAGTCTGATGCTCACAAGATTGTCACATCTGTCTTAGCTAATTATTGTCAACGCATACTCGACGGAGATGAAATTGCTGAGACACAGCAATTTGCTGTTACTGTATTTTGATGCTCATGTTTTGTTAGAATTAGTGGAATAAAAAACCCCGGCAGCATCACCGGGGTTTTCCATTTACTAACACATCACCATGAATCAACCTAACAACTTGAAAAGAACTGAAAAGTTCGATTCAGTTTCAATATCTTTGAATTCGTCAATGCTCAGCTTAATGTGTTCAACTTCGCGCTGAGTTTTCATAAGCTCATCCCATTGTTTACGGAATTCGATAATATTGGGATTTAATTCACCATCAATTTCGTTTTTGATCTCAAAAGATCCCTCTTCAGATTCCGTTCCTAAAGACTTAATTAGTTCATTACGCTGTTCACCAATATACTTTTTGTCTTCTTGTAAAGAAGTCAAGAGTTTATTCAAGTGATACTTTGTAGCAATTGAAAGCTTGTGTTGGAGCAATCCTTTAGAAACAATCCCTGTTTCATTAGCAACGCCACCAATTTCTGCTTCCAGGAAGATAATCTCTTCTAGAGTTAGACTGGTTTTTACTGTTTCCATATACGTATTTTTAGATTTGTTAACTCTACAAATATACGAGAGTTCTACAATTTAAACAAAGAATCAGGGTATTATCTACCCTGACCCCTATAATTTTTTTCTTTTCGGTTGTGCTTGTTGTAGCTTTTAGCATGACTTCCTTGCTTGCGCTTTCCAAAAGTCACTTTAGCAGCTTTAACAGAACCTATTGATCCTTTCTTTGCTGCCATTTTTAGCAATCAAGTACGCTCTCTTCACCAAAAAGACCCACAAGTTTCTCTTTGAGTTTAGAGTAACCAAATTCAAAAATATCAATTCCTTCAGCTGCTGACAGATCGGGAACAGTTTTCTCGATGCTTTCTTCAACATCTTTCTCTACAAACACAGTTTGAGTTCTTGTAACTGTCTGAGTTGTAGGTTCTCCGCCTTCTTCTGCAGGAGGGACAGTGATTGTCTCAGTAACTTGTTGTTCTTCAGGAACACTGCGTTTTACAGTTTGAGTTACTGTAATCACTTTTGTCATAGGAACAAACAAGTTGTCACCAATTTGCGCATTTCTTGCTGTTTGACCCGCAATAGCTAAAGGACCTGAAGCAGATACTTCTATAGCATCTTCCTCAGATTTTAAAAGCTGAATGTTGAAGTATGCGTTACCAATTTTGTTAATCTGGTAAGACATAATACGCACATACGCTTCGCTGGTAATACCCTGATCGGTACCGATTTGAGCTGTAATTTTAAGTGCCATTTTTATATAAGTTTTTAGGTAAGTTCTACATTAATAATATACAAAATTTTAATAAATTCTCCAAGTTTAAAAGTTTTTAAAATTCGATGTTTCCCCGACCACATCCACCTTGACAACCACCACCAATCATCTCAAGATTTATATATGGTTGATCGAAATTTATACAGCAGTTTATTGGGTCGCCACTGCCTCCGTTACCTGAAGTACGACTACCATCACATGTAAATGCCTCCCAAAATCCTTCTTGCGCAACTACTGCTGAGAAACAGTTCTGAGGCTCACCACCACCACTTGCACTGTGATTGTAACCATACCACTCACTCATAGCTGCTGGATTTGATGCATTTGGTCTTGAAGAACTATTTTGATTAATAGCACCATAACCCCCATTTTCAGCAGTATCAAGCGATATAGTAGCAGATGCTGAACGACCAAGTTCAGTATTTATCTGCGACATTGCTATTGTACTAGAACTAGGTAGTGCCATTTTTATACAAGCTTAGCTTTAAGTTCATCAATTTGTTTTTTCATCTTTTCTATCTGTAATTGCTGCTCTTTAATACCTTCAATTAATAAAGGTACAATACGATCATATTTTACAGTAAGATAGTTTTCTCCAGTTTTAGATATAATTTCTCCTGTCTCTGGAACACCTTGCATATCAAATGGTGCTAAAGAAACAGCCTGCGGTAATACAGCTTGAATTTTTTGAGCAGATACCCCAACTTGTTCTTTTTCGTTAGTGTAACCTAAACTTCTAGCTAAATCATTTTCTATGTATACAAAACCTTCTAAAGATTTAATTTTTTCTATAGCATCTGTAATAGTGGTTATCTTAGTTTTTAATCTTTCATCAGAATAATATGCAGTAACATCACCTGTTCCATAATAATTACCCCCACCATAGTTCCCACCAGAAGATTGAAATCCAACTAATGAAGAACCATTTATTATTTGATGATGCCATGTTGCAGAATTACTAAAGTTCCAAAGTACACCATAACTTTCACTCATTCTAGTACCAGTACTATTACTAGTAGAAGCTCCTGATCCAGTTAATGCAAAAACACCTCCAAAGTTTAGTCCATTAATAGTTGCATTTCCTGATAATGTACTAGCTGTAGTTGCAGATGTTGCAGAACCTGCTGAAGTTGCATAACTTACAGACTGTGATCCAATATTTTGACTACTAATAGCATACGCCCATGATTGAAATGATGGTGATAAACCTCCTTGATAACTTCTAAACCATAGAATGTTGTCATAGTAAGACATTCCTAACTGATATCCATGACCGTTTGCAGGATTACTATGTCTTACGTTAATATAGTTGAACCATGTTCCTGTTGGATTACCTGCACCCAAGTAAGACTGATAGAAACCACTAGGGAAAGCACTTGCACTTGGTGCAATCTCTTCTACAAGTGTTGCAGTATTTAACCAACCAGCAGGCTTTGAACTAACATTACCCCATGATACAGAACCTGCAGAACCTGCACTATTAGCATAGTTTACTGACTGAGAACCTATATTACCAGTAGTAATTAATCCTAAGTTTGATATAAAGTTTGCTGGAGTTTGATAACGCATATAGTCATCATCAGAACAATATATTTTATTTATACCACTTGAAAATGCTCCAGAAGTTGTGTTAATCCATCCCGCTTGTATATATCCATTGGCATCTGTTCTTACAATTTTGTTTACTTCATTGTTTCTACCACCATGTACTGCTAATCCACCTGCTGTTGTTGCATTACCTGCAGAAGCTACGGTTTGAGAAGCAATATTGTATGCTGTTATAACTTCATAGTATGAACCATAACCGCTTGAATCAAATCTTTGAGCAGATATAGCCATTCTTGGTTCGCTATTTCTTAAAAAATGAAGAGCACACATCCAAGGAACATCTCCTCCAGAATATCCATTTATCCAAAGAGTATCTGACCAAACTGACCATGCTCCAGTCATAGCAACGTTAAAGCCAACACCATTGTTAAAGTATACTTGAGGATTTGTTTGTTGACCACCAACATAATATGTTGGTAAATAACGAGCAGTAGAGGCACTTCCTGCAGAAGCTGCATATCTTACACCAAGATCAGATGGTTCAATCCATCCAGAACCTGAGTATGCACCATTGTTATAAACATATCTTGAATAATTAACATAGTCTCTACCTTCACCTCTTGAAATAGCTACACGAGAACCTGAATCATAAAGAGCAGGAGCACGCACATCATCTCTAGCTCTAATTGAACCAGAAATTGCTGCTAAGAATGTACCATTCTCCATTACAAGAAGACCGTGTGAATTCAAGTTACTTGCTACACCTCCTGCATTAGGATGTGACCAAGCAAGACCATAAAGATTTCCTGTAGTTGTACCATCAATAGGTAGTCTATATGAATCACCCATTGCAAAAACTGCTTGGTATCTTGAAGCGTTATACAAACCAACTATACCATAACCATAATTACCGCTAAAGTATAAATTACCATGGTCATATGTTGCAGCATTGTTACGATATGTAGTTCCATAAAACCATTGTGTACCGCCAGAGTATATACCAGCAGGGTGCCAAGATGCTTCTCCTGTTCCTCCTACATTACCATTACCTCTATAAGCATAAGCAAATAAACTAGCATTATTACCATAGCCAATATTAGCTCCACCATAAACTGATAAACCAAAAGATGGTGCTGATGTATTACTAGCTCCCCATCCACTTGGTCCACCTATATTTACTCTTTCATATAACTGGATAAATTCTCCAGTTTGAGAACCTACTGCTCTACCTCTGATAGTTCCTACAGATATAGCATGATCATCAGTTTTTGTAAAACTTACTTGAGCTGATGTACTTGCACCTCTGTTTGTTACAGACTGCAATGTATCACTTGATGTAAATGTTAAATCATTTGTAAACTGAGATAAAGCTGTGGGTCTACCAGACACGTTGGTCCATGCAACAGCATTCGCAGTACCTGCTTCATCAGCATAACCTGCAGCTGCTTTTGTCCAACTTCCCCAACTACCACCTTCTTGTGTTCTATAATAAGTATACTTACGATCATGATTTCTTGCTACAGCAGTCATTAATCCATAAGTACCATATGCATAATCATTACCTAAACCTTGTGTCTGTACATAGTATTGAGAACCTGCCTGTGGAGTATCTGCAGCACCAGAGCCTTGCATAAACCATACACCAAAGTTTGGAATTGCTCCAAATGTTTGATAGGTACCATGTCCTTGTCCACTGTTATTCCAAAGTTGTATTTTGCTCAAGCCATTGAGTTGAGCTGAATTACCTGCACTACTTGCGTAGTTAACAGATTGTGATCCAATATTACCTGAGTGAACAACTTGTGTTGGTGTACAACCAACTCTTTTGTCACCACCTGGATCAGGAGAATCACCAATACTAGTAACTCTGTTCCATGATTCACCATCAGCACTTCTTACATGAACTTCAAATGAATTCCAGTATGAACCTCTTGCCCACCAGAAACAAAGTTTTCCATCAAGTCTAAATACCACAAGTCCACCAGGGAAATATGATCCATAAGACATTGCAGATACATTGATAATAGTATCAGCATACAAGTAACCTTCCATCACAAGTTTAAATGGTGTACCTGATCCATAACTCTTACCAGAAACTTCCATTACAAAAGAATTTCCAGCCCATCCATTGGCATCAATACTTGTTCTTACAAGTGTACCATTAGGAAAATCACTTCCTGAGTGCATACCTCTAGACTGGGTCACTAAAGCACTAGCGCTATAACCTTGTAAAGTAGTAACATAGTTTGTCCAGTTAGAACTGTCTAAAATTGCAGCTGATGTTCCACCACCTTGACCATTTTTATAAATATAACCAGTACCATTTTCCCATCGCCATTGCCATCCATATCCATCTCTGTAAAAACCTGTCTCATTATCATTCATCATGAGTGTGACATTTCCTGCAAAGTTGATACCTCTCCAACCGCCTCTACTACCATCCATTCTCCAAGAACCGTATGATGTAGAAGTATTAGGATATATATGAGCTGAGTTTGTATCTGAAAATATACCTGTGGTTCCTAGTTTTAACCAGTTGTTTATATATCCATAACTACCTGATTGCTGAAGAGCAAAACCGTTATTTAGATGTAACTGACCTACATAATTAAGTTCTTTGTTTTCTAAATGATGGTGACGATTCCAATACAGGTACGTTGTATCATTAGTAACATAACTAAATAGTCTAGTATCAGTACCTGCATTTCTGGTGTTCCATGTGAAAGTATATCCAGAATCCCAGTACAAATGTGCCCCATAGTCAGAACCTGCAGAACCACCCTCACCAAAGAAAATATGAGCATCACCAGAATCTGTAGCACCTACTCTAAGAATATCATTAATGTGAACTTCATCACCATTACCGTCTCCCAAGTAGGTGTTACCATAAACATATAAGTTATTTTGAACTCTTACATGATTATCTCCATTCCCTACTGAAAAAATCTCTGTAGCCCAGTCAGAATTATTGTAAAAACGAGTTCCTTGATAACTATAATGAGCGCCAATTTTAATTCCAGTGTGAAATCCAATGCAAAGATCAGGATAAGGATGAGTCCAAGCTCCGCCTTGTTGATATATTCCGTATGATGTTGCAAGAGAACCATTACCGGAGTCGCCACCTTCTCCAGTAAATCGAAGTACACCAATAACTCTATTTTGTCCATCTCTCCAAAAAGATGATTCATGATATCCATCTACTGTATCAGAATTACCTGCTGATGTAGCATAATTTGCAGATGATGCATAGTTTACAGATTGTGAACCTATATTACCACTATGGATAAACTCCCTCCAAGTATACCAAGTACTATCTTGTCTTCTTCTAAACCAAGCCTGATCTGAAGAGTAATTAAATGCTAATTGTGTTCTCCTTGCATAGTTTTCTCCGACATTTATTGTTCTAATATTTGGTGATGCTAATGGTGGAGTACCGCTTGGAACAGGATCAAAAGTTTTAAATGACTGTCCCCAATCAGCATCAATATCACCAGCACTAGTTCCATTAGCAACAACATAAGAACCCGTAATATATCCACTGTTATTAGTGAATTGAGATATGTTCATTGAGGTTAACGCCCCAGCAGTGGTTGCAGTATTGGCATTACCTGTAATACTTATACCCCAAGTACCGGATGCTCCAGTTCCCGTCAAAGATGGTGCGAATGAAGTATAGTTCCCTGTATGAAGAATTGTCCACCAAGGGGTATCCCAAGCTCCAGCATACCCAGACCTCCAAACTAAATTTGTTTGACCGGCGTGTGGACCAGCGATTTGCCACATTGTATCAGAAGCAGCGATGTGCAAAATAGGTGCATAGTTAGGATTGCCACCTAATCCGTTTTCATTCCTAATTACTCTAGTATAACCGCTGCCTATATTGCTAGTTCCGTTACCTAAGAAAGTAGTAAATATCCCTGTCGTTGTGTCTCCGGATGTTATATACCCAGAGTTATTTGTGAATTGAGATATGTTCATTGAAGTTAACGCACCCGATGTAGTAGCGTAACTTACAGATTGTGAACCTATGTTACCTGCGTGAATAACAGCACTACCGGTAGATATACCACCGCTAGTTCCGTTAACATAAAGCATACCACGAATCTTTGTATTTCCACTTCTATCGATACTTAATCTTGCGTGGTTAGCATCATTACTAGACCAACCGTCTCCTACGCCGTAGTGAGGATTTGTATCGTTAGTTGTATTATATCCAATGCTAAATATAAAAGGATTCTGATTTGCAATTCCAAGGTTCCATTGCCTTGGAGAACTACCCTCTGTTCCAACAAAAGAAAATACGGCTCCGTGATTTGTGTTATTTGCAGATCTAGCAACAAGTGCCATATGAGGGTAGTACTCACCTGATACTACCAAGTACTTTCTGTCGTTATCTAATGTATAAACTCCGTGAGTAGAGCCAAGACCAACATGCATTGAAACACCACTACTAGCGTCTGCAACATGAAGCCTTGATAAGTATGAGTTGCTATTTGGATCTACATAGTAGTTTGTGTTTTGAGAATCGTAGAAGATTGGGGCACGAACAGAATCAACCCCTTGTAGGTAATTAGCATATGCGTATCCAGCGATACCACCATTAACCATAAATGCTAATGGGTGGTTAGAAGAGGTTCCGACCCTACCAACTCCTTGGCCAGTGTGAGAGTACATTGTAGTAATAATACCATCACTATTACTCTTTACATCAAGTCTTGCGTGAGATGAACCAGTTAGGTTTAATCTGGCATTCCATCCACCATCATTAGATGCATTTACATCACCTACGGATAGATGTCTAAGCCAAGATGTACCAGCAAAATCACCATAATATGTAGTGTCTGCAGAATCGTAAAAAATTGGAGCACGAAAAGAACCAGCAACAGTATTGTTACCACTCATATCCAATACCCAACGATCAGCACTAGCAGACCATCCACCAATACGCATAACATTATCGGCGTCTAAACCAAAGTTTACAGCATAATTTCCACTTCTATGAAAAGACATAAATGCTGAATTACCTCCTGTAGCATATACTTGAAGACTAGCACTATTTAATTCCCCAAGATATGAACCACGATTACTTCTGTAATAAAAATAATTCCCTTCTGTTAGCTCTGCACCTGTATAACGTAAATATCTTGCATCAGCATCGCCTTGCGAAATTCCTCCACTAGGCATAGTAACTGAGTTACCACCTGAAATAGTAAGAGTACTACCAGAAACACTTAGTGTCTGATTATCAGAATCTGTTGTTCTGTATCCTTGGGCTTGAACCCATGCTTGAGTGGCAACAAGATTACCACTCATATAGATATTACTAGCTGACTCAAATCTAGCGTTGGTATAAATACCTCCGTTATATGAGTTTAAGTAATAAGACTGACCATTTAAATAAAAGGCATTTGCAGCCATAAAGTTTGTAGCATAACTGTTAGTAGTAGTAATACTACCAATACCGTTAATATCTACACCTTGTCTAAGATATCTATTATCAAAAAGAGATTGCTTTTTAGTTCTGAGACCATCAATACGAGATGAGTTTACTGTAGTTACAGGTGATGGAGCATATACTCTATAAGATGTATTTGAATGATCATAAAACAATGTACTTGTATTATACGCAATATCAGGTGTACCTGTTTGATGATATCCTCGAATAGGTTGATCAGAAAAAATATGATATAATGCATGACCACCACGAAGCATAAATACATAACCCATTGAATGGGTATAGATGTACATATCAGCACATACGTTAGTATATGATTCATTAAATACACGAAGTCTATCAGAGTATTCTGCTCCACCCCATCCACCAAAGTTTCCTTCCCAGTCTAAAAGAAGTCCACCGTGGTGAGAACCAGTTCCAATGGGGTCCCAAGGAGCTTCTTCACCATATCCACGCTTTATTACAATTCTTCTCCAAACGTCCTGGTCTCCCCATATGAAATGAACAGGATAATAGGTATTAGCATCACCATCTACATAGATATCACACGTATAAGGAAGAGTTGAGGGGTCTAAAGTGTTTTTAAGGTATTGCATCTGTAAACTAGAAACAGATACACCACTCACTTGTCCAGAAGTACCTGCAGAGTTAGCATAATTTACAGACTGACTACCAATGTTACTTGTTGTAATTGCTGTGGCAGTATCTTGTTTTGCACTTAAAAGTGAATTTATTTCAGACTCAGTGTAATATCTGTCGTCATGGTTGTGAGAAGGAAGGTCTCCTGCTGTCATTGCAGCAGTAGAGATGGTACCATTTGCATCAGTACGCACCATACCCGCTCCATGACTTGCAAGTCTTAGAGATCCTGTAACTACGGTATTCCTTAAATTAGCCATATCTTATGCTTTCTTTTCTAGTTTGTTTACTTTGTTGGTTAATTCCTGGACAGCTTTAATCAAAATTGCTGATAGACGAGTATAGTTAATACCATCAGGTCTACCTTCGGCATCAAATTTTACTACTTCAGGATATATTGTTGCCATATCTTCGGCGATGAATCCAATTTCTTCTGTACTACCACCTTTTTTATTATATCGTACTGGTGCTACTTTAGCAATCTTATCAGAAACTGATTCAAGTGGTCGGACGTTTTCTTTATATCGAATGGATGAGTTTTCTGTAATAGTTCCTCCAACTTCTAAATCACCAGCATGCCATGCATAACCATCTGCCCTAAACCGGTGATAAAGATTTTCAGAATATGTACCACAACCATATCCAACACAAGAATTACCATATATACGTATTTCTTCGTTTGAGTCATCATTAAGCTGAAACTCCAACCAGCTTAAACCAGCACCACGAACTGAACTTTCACTAACCCAACGCATAGTGTATGGATCAGACTCTGTGCTTCCTGCTGTATCAGTAAATCGTATTTCATTTAATCTAATAACACCTGCATATGCATTAACTCCACCGTTAATAGTAAGTCCAGCAAACGTTGGTGAGTTGCTGGTAGATAATCTTTGATTTTCTATTGGTTGATATCTTGCATCAGATTCAGATTCTGTATAGTATCTATCATCGTGAGTATGACCAGTATTAGATTTACCTGCAAGAGCTGTGCTTAACCAACCATTTGTTGTTGAGTAAAAGTCACCACCATTACTAAAGTAAAACTTATCACCATCACCATTTCTGTGAAGACCTAGTTGTCCGGCATCAGTAGTTACCCACCAGTATGCACCAGTAGTAGAGTTATACCATGACTGAGCGTATCTGTCAGTGTTATATCTAAATGTTACACGAGCATAGTTATGCTGTTCAATGAATACATTGTAGTTTGAACCATCTAAGTACAACCAGTTAGTACCTCCGTCAGGTCTTCTTAATAAGAAGTGACCTGCATCAAAATACATTCCTCCACCGCTGTCAATCCGCATGTGAAGATTATTCCATGGATCTCTAAGGTTTAAGAAGTTACTACCTTTAGTAAATCTATTATTGTCAGTACCATCAGTAATAAGAATATTAGCATTAACTCTCAGAGCATGTGATGAGTACATTTGACCTTCACTTTCATAAAAGTGCGGTCCTGAATCATAAAATAAACCAGTTCCGTTTGCAGGATGAATCCAGTTGTTTACATACAAGTATCCATTAGATGCTGTAGTCAGAACAACATTACCTCCACCACTCTGTGAAGCTTGAAATCCATCAAGTAAATCTGCGTCAAGACCTGACCCTGCTCCGTCATTTCCTGAATGCCAAATAGTATTTCCTCTCCAGTATGCTGCTGATGCATTAACCTGAAAGTATAATTCATTTATAGAACCATTGGTTCTGTAGAATCTAAAGTCACCACTATGCTGAATTAAAGAGGTATAATCACCTACTGTAACATTACCAGCAGCATCACTTGGAATACCGCGAAGAATCATACCGTGGTAGTTATCCAAGTAAGCTACACGACCAAATCCACTACCTTCATTAAATCTTAGAGAACCGGTCATTGTGCCACCAGCAAGTGGTAACTTTGTTGCTATACTATTTGTTACCGTAGTTGCAAAGTTTGGATCATCACCTAAAGCTGCGGCTAATTCATTCAGTGTATCTAAGGTTCCTGGAGCTGAGTCTACAAGATTAGATACTGCTGTATTTACGTATGCTTGTGTAGCATATCCAATAGATGCATGGTTACCCCAACTATATGCCGTATTCCAGTTTCCAGAACTTGCAATTTTATTATCAGCAATTGCTACACCTACCCATCTACCACCAGAGTCAATTACTTGTGTAGTGTTGTGAATTCCACTATTAGCACCGTATTCGAGTAGTCCTACAAAATATCCATCAGTCGCATTAACGTGACCGTCATAAGCATTAATGTGTCTTGCTTGCAGGAAACCACCTGTAAGGTTGTCACCATCAGCGCCAAATCTTTGACCACCACCAACATACTTACCGTTGATAGTAGGGTTTTCATCTGCATAAGACCATGCAGGACCATCACCATCCGGATTAATTGGTAAGTAAACACCATCGTGGTTATGTGCAGGAAGAGATGTAAGATAACCTTGTGATGTTACCCATGGGCGAGTAGCAAGAGTATCACCATTCCATGTAGCATTGCTAGAAGCTTGAATTCTAACATTAGCAGATTGAACATGTAAAACACCATCATTTGTATGCAGACCGCCTGCTGAAACACCACTTCTAAATCCTTGTATTAACCATGTTCCTTCTGGATTTTCTACAGAAATAGATTCATTAGAACCTGCTGCTCTACCAATGCCAAGTTTTCCAACTTGAATAGTGTTTGAAGTGGTTGCGCTACGAGTTGTTACACTGTTTAAAGTATCAGTTTCTGTATATGATGTAAGATAACCTTGAGAAGTTACCCAAGATTGTGTAGCAACATTAGCACCACCAATTCGCAGATATCCATTATGATCAAAACCTCCGTGTCCAACTGTTACAAGTGTATTAATATCTGTACCAGCACGATGTTGAATTGTATTACTGGTAGTATCATCAAATACAAGCGAACCTGTAAGACGAATTGCACCCGATACGTTAAACTTATAGCTTGCATGTATATCACCAATACCTACTACACCACGATCATCAGCAAGATATATATTACCATATTCAGAACGAATATGTAATCCTGTTTCATCACCTAAGCCTCTAATATAACCATTTGCTCCATCAGAATAAATAGTAACTCCATCCCAGTTATTTCCTGTGTGTACTCTAAATGATCCGGCTACTTCAACTCTATCTCCAGTAGAAGGTACTACACCAAAACCTACGTTACCATCAAATACAACATTTTTATTAGCATACCATCTAAATGTTGGTGTGTTATATGCTGATCCTAGATAACCATAAGTCATGGTATTATTACTGCCATAACCTCCAATTTGGAAAAGAGATGTAGTATCGTATTCTTGAAAGTTTAATAAGGTTCTCGCCCATCCACCACTAGAGTAATTTGGTTTTCTAAGTACTACATTATCGCCATCAAGAATAGTGCTTGCCCATCCTCCTTGAAAAGTTAAAGCACCAGTCATTGTATCACCGCTGGTATTTACCCAGATGTCTGATACAGATGTTAAATATCCCTGAGACTGAACCCAAGTCTGAGTTGCATAACCTACAGTTGCATGATTACCCCATGAATAGGCTGTATTCCAGTTAGATACATTTGTAGTTGTAAAATCTCCATTGTGCCAGATTCTTCTAGAAGTATTCCAGGTATCATTATTACCAGAACGTAGATAAAAATCTTCAACTGCTGAAGATGCAGGACCGATAATTTGCCATGCAGCATATCCGTCATGCCATCCTTGAATAGTCATTGCTGACCACCAAGTACTATTACCAGATAATCCGGAAATTTGATTTGTAAACTCCCAACTTACACGATAATCATCATAGTCTGTAGGAGTTCTTTGACCACCACGAGTATCTTCAACAGTACCTCTAAGTGTAGTTGTAGAAGAACCAGCACTGTTAGCGTAGTTAACACTCTGAGAACCAATATTACTTGTATTAATAGCAGTAGACGCCGGCTGATATCCAGCTGTAGCGTGATTACCCCAGCTGTAAGCAGTATCCCAATTTGATTTATTGTATCCTGTAATGGCATTTGCGCCATTAAAAAAGTTTTGTATTTGTGCGTCTGTGTAGGCATTTGTTATACCATACCCAGCAATTGTAGTTGGTACTGAACTAAGTTGAGTAAACTGAATATTAGGGATATCTCTACCATCTAAGTTTATTCTGCTACCTGGTCCAACTAATTGCCAATAGGTGGTATTTGAAGTTGGTATACTTTCGTTTTCGAATAATGCTCTGTAGATATTTCCATTGTCATAAACAACATCATTAATTAGATATCGAGTACCATCAGCTAATGTATGATTTACAGTCCATTGAGTCGCTGTTATTGCGTAGGCTGGTGTGCCAGATAAGTCAGCATACGCCCCAGAATGAGCAACCGCCGCTAATGAATCTAATCCACTTTGTATATTTGTATTTACATAAGTCTGTGTAGCATAACCATTAAGAGCTGCTACAGTAATGTATCCAGAATCATTAGTGAACATAGATATGTTACCACTAACATTCTGAAGATTTCTACCGTTAGTAATTACTTGTGTTCCACGGATAAAAAGACCTGAGTCTACAAGATCAAACTCAGTACCACCTCTAATAATAAGAGGATATTTGTCATACGCTACACCTCGCCATTCCTGAACCCAGAATACAAATCTATCATTAGTTGTAGCATTGTCTCTAAGTTGAAATACAAAATCAATGCTGTCAGAAGATGGTTGAATTGCATAAATTCTAGCACCATCATTATTTAAGGTCCAGTCAAAACCTTTACCTGTCGTAGGAAATACACCAGCAAGGTCTTGGAAAATTAAGTCAGCGTTGTTACCTAGAGTTACATTACTATTAAAAGTAACAGGGGTACTTGTTACAGCACCCCTTGAAGTTACCGTAGCAAGAGTATCTACTTCTGTAGGAATTAAAGAAGAAAGGTCGACGTTTCCGCTAAATGCATTACCAACGCCCGTAAACTGAAGATCATTACCATGTAGCGCTACTTCTGAAATATAACCATCGTTAGATGTAAGATATCCCTGAGCTTGTACCCAGGCTCTTGTAGCAATAGTGTTTGTATCAATAGCAAGCGTAACATCACCGGTACCTGAATCAGCGCCAGTGTAAGAAGAAATTGTAAGACCTGTTGAAGGTGTTTCTATAATTTTGCGAATAAGCGCTTTACCCGCTGCGGAAATATTAATATCCGAGCGTTCAATGCTGCCATCAGCAATTTGTCTACCTGTTATTTGAGTACTTGCCATCTTTGACCTTAAAATTAACTTTGACTATTCAGTCAGAAGCAATTAGAGCTGTATCTTGTAATCTACAGTGATAAGATCTGACGCAAGTGGTGGGTCATAGATTGTCAAGATATTAGCTCCAGATTCTGAATAATCGTAACCAATGCCCTCAGTCATTCTGATACCGTTAATATAGAGTTTGGTGGAACCAGCTATATAAGGCACTTGTGTTCTAAACACCTGGTTGATACCATTTCGGGTACCGATTATATTATAATCATAATCTGTTTCGTCTACTACACTGGATGCATCAGAATACACTAAACCTGTATGATCAACTTTCAACGTACCAACCCCTAAAGAGCTTAATACAAATTGACCGGTAACCGTATGACTACCTACTTGTAGGTGTCTGGTAGATGTATTTCCGTTTGCCAGAACCTGATCAATATTAATTGTTACAGGCGCTGCGTCAATGTCGTCAAGAATTTGTGTAGAAGTACGATACTTGATTTCTCCAGAACCCGGTTCCACTACGGCAAATCGAGTAGCATTAGCAACCAAATTAGTTATTTGGTCTACTTGCAACTTTCCACGTATAAAAACATCAGATTCAGTTCTTCTTGCCATTACAAGAATATTTTTTAGATTACTACTGCTGTAAATTCTCCTGGAGCAGGTGCGTCTACAAATCGCAATAATGCTTGGTTAGCATTAATTAAAAGCACCTCACACTCAACTTGTTCACCCGGCATTGCTGTAGTATATACTTGTACTACTACATGTTCTTCACCTTTATTATGATCAATAGTAAATGCTACGTTAGCTCCATCACCAATTAAGGCAGTATGCTTAAGAGCAACACTACTTACCGTTTGTACGTGACCGAATGTGTCAAAAGTCAAATTCTGTAATACAGATGTACCAGAATTTGCAGTATTTCCAACGCTAGACGTATCATCATGTTTTACTTCAAGAGTATTAGCAGCATCGTTATAAGTAACAACAATACCAACACCTGCAGAAATAGCTCCCAATGCAGAGTCTTGAATAAACTCTACAGAAACAGGGTTAGTGCTGAGAATATCATAATACTCGGTACCGTTTTCTGTAAGCGTCCATTTATCTGAAGATTCATTCCAAAGAATTTGAACATTTGCTGCAGTACCTCTTTCAATTTCAATACCAGCATTTTCTGTTGGTGCTCCTGTAACATTGCTGTTCAACAACATAATGTTATCAGCAATTGTAACAGTTTCTGAGTTTACAGTAGTAACTGTACCATCTACTTGAAGGTTTCCAATTACACGGAGATTACCACCAACTTGGGTATTACCTGTAATGTTTGCAGTACTATTAACTTGTAAAGCACCATTAACTGTTGCTCCACCATCGGTAGATAAAGCACCTCTTACAGAAGCAGTAGTACCATCATCATCAATGATTGAATCAACTACTTGCTGAGCTGCACCATCCCATTTAATTAGTTTATCTGGTGTAAGTGCATCTGCACCACGAAGTTTAATACTTGGAGTAGATCCCTCACCGCCGCTTCCAATAACGTCAATACCAGTGTCAGAAGAAATACCTTGAACATAATCACCAGTTGTGTCTGTTCCTAAAGCAACACTGTTTGGTTGAACAGTAGCTTGAATTTCTAAACGTCCACTAATGTTGTTGTAAGCAGCAGTACCTGCAACATCACCTACTAACGCAATGGAATTTAGAGACTTCTGAATTTTAGCAAAAGCTGTAAGTACAGTGTCTGTACTACCAATAGCTGTTGCTGTTGCGGGAATAGTTAAGTTTGTGAGAACTCTGTCTAGTACAAGGTCTCTCTGCACACCTGCAGAGTCCATAATTTTTGTAAAGCCGTCTTTAAGATAGACTTTTTTGAAACCTGCTCCAGGTGCTGTGGGAGTACCCTGAATTTCGGGTAACTGTACTGGAACTAAGAATTTTGATGCCATAATATATAAGATTTAGTTGTAGACAATAGAATATCTTTCAGGAAGTATCTCCTAATAATAATATACCGAATTCCCATGAAACTTCTATAAGAAGTAGCTAACTTTTTAAGGTGTAGGGGGATGGTTTCCCAACCCCCTTTACACCTACCCGTGTTATTGACTCTTTAGCATTATACTAATCCGGTAATTAGGATCAAAAAAGTCACGGATATTCTTAATACCTGTTAAGTCTACAAAGTCCTTGTTAACTTTAGGTTCACCTTTTTCATAAAATCCAACACGCCTTTGGTAAGTTCCTCTTCTAAATATACCTGCCATAATTGAATTATCTTCTGGGTCAGGTCGATCTGCACCTGTAAAATCATAAGCATTCATTAATGCAAAAGCTACCAAGTGTTCACCCGCTCTATAGAATTTCAAACCATCATTAACTAAACTTGTAATTTGAGTAAAGTTTCTAGCATACTCATCAAAACTTCCAATTCCTGGCACAGGTGTAAGTGATGCAGTTTCTGCTTTAAGACCCCAAATAAGTCTGATAGCATTTCCTTCAAACATGCCAAGTTCTTCGTCATCATCTTTTTTACGACGTACATAATTTGCAAGAAGAAACGATATACTTACTAACAAAATAGCTGCATAAAATTCTTTACTAGCTTGAGCAGCTTTTCTACTATAAAAAGCATTTACAGGAGAATTTTTTGTAAGTCTTGGACTAAATCCACCAAGAAGAAGGTGCTTACCCATTTCTTTATAAGAGTACAGACTACCAATAGCTGCTAATGCGCGCCAATAACCCATAGCAGCTTCTTCGCCTTCCCAATTAGTACGCAAATTTCCAAGTCTGTTAATAGCTTGTGGGACGAGGTATTTTTTAAAAAAGTACATCATTTTACCTACAAGTGTTTGTTCAATAGCCGGCATATCGCTCTTTGCATAAGCACCTTGTGCTCTACGTGATTCAGAATAAACAATTCTTCTCAGACGTTTTTCATCATCTTTAGTAAAGTTTACATCTGGTCTAATAGTGATTCTTCCATCAGGGGTTTGCGTATATGCTTCATAGGCACTTACCATTATGGTGTCACCGTTATCATCTTTAACTTCTTCTCGAGTAATAGGGTCAATAACGGCAAACTTGTAGCTATTCATAACAGCTAACCAAACAGTCATACTTACTTCAGTATCACCTTTATCTTGGAGAGCGTAAGCAAGTTCTTGAATAGAACTAAGTTTCTCAAGTACTCTTCTTTTCTTAGAACCTGTTGTTAGGTTTAAATACTTGATATAATCTTTTTGAGCAGGATTATACATTCTATACATCATAGTCTCTACAGATAGATTACCAAGTTTTCCCCAGTCGCTTAAATACTTTCTGAAAAATCCGTTATATCCGTATATCTGAGACTTTGCCCATCTGTAATCTTGTACACTGTAATGTCCAGAACTATGCGTTGCTAAGAAAGCTTGAATATTACCAGATATAAAGTTTTTAAACTGCATAGTGATATCAAAACCTAAACGACCAAAAGATGCAATTTTTAATACACCGTTTAGTGCTTTCTTCGTTCTTCTGTTTGTGTCTTCTTCATATTGACCAGAGATAAACTTGCGTTTTTCAAACTGAAGCAATTCTTCAAGCTTTGCTAGATCCTGAATACGTTTTTTATCAGTAGCGGTATTAGAGTTTCTAATCTCTAGTTCTCGACGAAAATCACCAACAATATTAACAATGTGTTGAGCTGTTGGTTGCATATCTGACATTGCTTGATTTATATAAGCTTCAAATAACCATTTAGCACCAGCATTCACAGCATCAACAGTTTGAAGGTTGGTATCATATTGATCGTTGAATCTGAACCTAATTGAATCAGGACCCATGTCACCATACAAGTTTGTTACAGCATCTTCTTGGCTGACTTTTACACCAAAAAAATTATCTCGCATCTTAGCTATTTCACTATACATTCCACGAGAAAATCCTTTGGCAACAATGTTTTCGATAAGAGTTGCTTTAGAGGCAGGTACTTTATAACCTAGGACTTTACCTGTGGTTTTTCTCTGCATATCAAAGAACATCTTCATAAACGCATTATAATAAGCAAATGCCGACTTGTCCTGAGATAATTTGACGTACTTAGAGTTAATGTTATCTGAATTTTCAAATCCGGGTAGTACCTCGATGACACCATTTACAATTCTTAACCCCCTTGGTAATGGTGTACGATCAGCAAGCTCTTGATAATCTTTGTTATAAGCCTCTTCGCTTAATCTTCTGATAGTATACTTACTACTAGGACGTTTTTCCATGTACTGAGGATCGGCAGGTACACGATCATATAGAAATATCTTTGTTGTAGCAAATTGAATATCTTGCTCTAAGATTGAAACATATGGTGAGTAATGATGTTGATTATACCATTTACCAAATACTTTTTCTTCAGCCTGGAACTGAACTTCAGCAAATGCTAAATCAGTACTAGCACTCTCAATCCTAATATTATCACCTGCAGCAATAGCGTCTTCTAATCTCAACCTTGCATTATCCATCAAAGACTTTGCTCTCAAGAGATTATTTTTACGCTCATCACGTTCTTGCTCATAAAACTTATTTAAACGTTGAGTAGAAATATTTCTAAGTTCTGCACTTAAATCTCTCAATCGACTTGCATCCTCTTCAGTAAGAAATCTAAATATATTAAAAGACTTATTAGCTTCTTTTAAACTTTCGATTTGCTGAGTAATCTTATCCAGCTCATTTCTATCTTGCTCAGACAAATATCTTGGGTCAAATTGACCATCTCGCTTGTATGGAGACATTAATTGTCTTCTGCGCTCAAACAAATTGGTAAGTTCAGGATCACCTAAACCTGCAGTAATACTTTCAATTTCACTGTAAATTGATTCTAAAGCCTCATAGTATGCAGTATTTGGTATACTAACAATGTTTTCCTCTTCCCATTTGCGCAGCATTTCTGGATTATTTGCATACTCCAATTTTTTTCTGTTGTAAATACGGTCGAAAAGATTCTGATTTACATCATAAACAAACAAAGTATTAAGAGCATCAATATACTCCTGGTACTGAGAATCTTGTTTAGCTGCGTCATTTCTGAGTTTTTTAATCTCAATGTCAATTTCCCGCATACGATCAAAGTCTTCTTCATCAATAAGTTCCTCATTTCCAAAACCTACACTATCAAGAATAACTTCTCGTTCCATATATAGAAGCTCAAGCTTTTCTTTAATTTCAGGAGAAAGTTTAGACAGATACTCATAGTAAACATCAATATAGGGTAACGACGAGTTTTCTCTCATCCAGTTTGTATGATCACGAGTAATATTTTCTTTCTCACGAATTAGAGATGCTACTTCTAGTTTTAACTTTTCGTATGCTTCTTTATTCTTTTCTTGTGCTGCTTTATCTCTTTCTTTTTTTACTTCATCAATCTTAGTACGAATTGCTTTAAGCTGTTGTCTATAAAGATTAAACTTATTATCGTAAGACTCACTGCTTGGTTTAATATAAGTAGCTACTTGGTATGAGGCAGCTTCTCCATTTTCATTGTAAGACTGAATTGTTCTAATTTCACTTACAAGTGCATTCATTGATTCAACAGATCTTCCTCTTCTGAAATTTTCTAGTAAGGTTTGTAGTTCAGATTGTTGAATATCATTAATAAATGACGTTTGAGCTTCAGCTTGAGAGTCTTTCAAAAAGTTTGTAAATGCAGCAATAGCAAGATCGCTATTACCAGCAGATGATATAAACTGGTCAGGCGACATTCCTAAAAAACTAATGAGTTTTGGATTACTTGCACCAATATAAAGAATACTGTCAGGATCAGTTGTCCCCTCAATTACTTTTTTAATACTTTCTGTATCATAGTTAAATCCAGTTTCATAGATAAGTTTTAATCTTTTTAGCTCAAGTTGTTTAGCTTCAATAGCATATATGACACCTCTCTTATTAGGATCCAGCTTATCCATAACCTCATCATAAGATTCTTTATTTAAAAACTTAAGTGCTTTTAATTTAAGCTTATCTAAACCTTTGAGTGGTGTACCATCAATAAGATTTTGAATTTCTTCTTCTAGTTTTTTAATCTTGGGTTCCAAAGCCATACGCATATCATCACCAACAGCCTCAAAAGTTTTTTCTGAGAATGTAGACTGTATCATTTTTACAAAAAGCGGAACAGCATATTCTCTATAATCAGCTTGCATAATATCAAGCTTGGCAGATAAGTCTTTAACAAGCTGGTACATAAAACCAGTCTTTTGAATCTTACCATCAAATTCAGCTCTATTAATTTGATTTTCAACAAGGCGCATGATTTCACGGGTATTATCCAACATTTTTTTGTAGACTAATACCTTTCTTGATTTTGCTACTTCATCGGTACTAGACAATGCCTCGTTAAAGTTTTTAAGCATGTTATTGATATCAATATCCATTTGTTCAACAACACGTGCAAACTTAAGAGAAGAAGCGATGTCACCTCCTTTATCAATAATGTCTTTAAATGTTTTGAGAGTTTCTATTCTTTTGTTGATAGTATCAACTTCCTGATCATATCCCTCTTTTGACTTTAGATTAGATCTCTCTCCATATAAAGCATCTATATTATCTGAAACAGCTTTTTTAAGTGAGCTAACAAAAAGCTTGTACTGCTCAGCAGTCATATCAAAAGCCATGCGCTCCTCATTTACTTCCTGCTGGTTTTCTTGAGATTCACCAATCTCTACATATTTGGAAACAACTTTTTTAATTTTATCGTATTCCCTAGCACCAATTTCAGAAAATGCAGCACTTCGATTATCTCCTTCAATACTGACCATCCCAGCATATTCATAGAAGTTACCTTCAAACTTTTGAACAGCAAACCCTTGGTATATCTTATTAATATCTGCTTGATATATTAGAGCAATGATTTCCTTTTTACCTACATTAATACCATTTTGTCTTAGCATATACTCGTATGCAAGCAATTGAGCATTCCATGTATCATAAGTAGATCTTTTTTGACCCTGAAATTCTACAGCTGTACCGTTAGTCGAATTAATTTTAATCTTATTATTTGCAAGTTCTTTGTATACCCGGTTAATATTAAAATCAGTTACACCATCTTTTTGAGGTACAACAAGTTGCTTAACCTTTTTAGTTTTGAAGTCTACAATATGAAGTTGTCCGGTAATATCAATTACAACCATATCCAGTCTTCCAAGCATCATTGTACGACCCGTCTCAGAAGTTGATACACTTGCACCAACAGTAAGTTCAGGTAAAATGATATTGCTGGCAGACACATTGGAACCAAGCACATCAATGACTTGTAGTGCCATCTCAAACATTTCTTCATCTTTCAAATTCTGAATCTGGAAAGGATTCTTCTTGCGGTATGATTCGAGGATTGTTTTAAACTTTTCTTCAGATAATATTTCTCTGAGACGTTTGTTTTCTTTTGTAGCTTCCTCTTGAACTTCTTCAAGTATAGCATGCATAAATGTACCGAACTCTTTAAAGTCGGTGTAATCTTGTACTGTTGTAAATTCTGATGAACCGATGAATCCACTAACACTTACAGACTCAAGGGGCTTTCGTCCTTGAGCTTCAGCTTCTAAACTATCACGAAAGAACTTTGCATTCTTTTCAGCATTCTCCATAAGCTTAGTAAGTGTTTCTACTTGCTTAGCATTTTGCTTAACTCTTGGATTTTCTACAACAGCTTTTAATGTTTCAATCTGAGAGTTAATGCGATCAAGTTTATATTGGGTATTACTTCTTCTTAGATTTTCATCGGGTTGACTATTAAATAAATCATTTACCTGTTTAGCTTCGTCCAAGCTGTATGCTATTCCTGATTGATTGTAGTTAATATAAAACTCTACCTCAGCAGTATTTAGCAACACCGCTAAATTTTCAAAACTTAATTTTTCAGGAAGACTCGATATATCAATCACACGATTACCACGACTATTAACTAGATATACAATCTCAGAAATTAGATTTTTAAGCCATCCAAAAAACTGCTCCATCAAACGCATAAATTCAGAAGCAGGGCGCGTAGGATTATTTGCAAACTCTTGTTTTACAGCACGTTGTAACATTTGTGTTACAAACTCTTTATTGATATCTAAAGCGCTATATCCTGTACCGTTTTTATACCTGTTACTTATTTCATTAAAAAACTGAATATCGAGCTTTTTACCAGCTCTTAAAAGCTGATCAAACAAAGGTCTATTTTCTACATACAGTGTATTGACAAATGGGTGCAGTACTTCTTCTATTGCTATTGAAGTATTTGCACGACCATTGACAAGATAAACCGTACTATTTTTAAAGAAACCATTAATTCGATCTACATTAATCCCGTGCTCTGATTGAACAAGATCTTCAGGATTAACAAACGAAACTTTTAAACCAGGGAAAACCTCAGACATTCTGTCTAATGTTTTTTGGATAACATCTTGTTGTTCAGACTCTCTTAATTGTTTAGCACGAATTTGAGGAGTCAATACGCCCGTTAGATTAGCTTGCGGGGTACTAAAACTAACTTCAAATAAGTTTTCACCATATGTATAATATGGTTTGTAGAATAAACCTACACCCCTTACATCAGGAGAACTAGTCCATTTTCTCAAACCCTCTAATTGCTTGGGTGTAGCAAGATATCGACCAGGAGATATTTCTCTTAATCTAAATGCTTTTGCAACATTACTATCACGGTTGCTTAATTTATAATCAGTCAGATTATATTGAGCAGATTCAATAACCTCATTTTCAAGAAGCAATTTAATATCGCTCTCGTTGTACTCTAGTCCGTTGTATAAAAATTTACAAGTACTCATAGGATAGCATTAGCATTTAGTTTCTATTTCACCATTGTTTGTTTTGTCTGTCAATTCTTTAGACGCAATGTCTAAGTCAGACACTTGGGGTGTTACGCTTTCAGGTAAGCTCTTATTAGGATCACTTGCATATGAAATAAAATCATTAATCTCTTTTCTAGAAAATCCTGCTAAGCTAATACCATCAATAACTGTTGGTTGATATAATTGATATTCAGCTTGAACACCCAAAACAGCTCCAGCACTTTCGATACTTTGACTCAATAATTCAGACATAGTAGTCATTTCACTTTTCTCAGATGTTCTGAGTTTAGTAAGTACAAATATTTCACCTGAATTCGCATTTTTAATCATTGCTGGAAACTCGTATCTATTTGTAATCATATCCTCCATTCGTACACCAAGAGGAGCAACTTGAGCATTCATCAGATTTCTATTCTCACCTTCATAAGATCTCATATCTAGGGAAATAACATATTTACCAGACCCAAGATCTTTAATGATATTGTCAGAATAAGCAAAACCTTTTTTATTAGCTTTTATAGACTCAACCCCAAATATTTTTTTTGCCATTTCGATATCCTGGATAAATACTGCATTTACAGTAGGTATCTTAGAATTTTTACTTGTGGCAGCAGCGTCAAGCATTTTCACATATAACTGGAACATGACATCTTTAATTTGTCGCTTTCCGTTGAAAAACTGCTCAAATTTACTCTTACTAGATATTGCAGATATAAGTTCTTCTGTATAAGCATTAAGATTCTTATACAAATCAGTATTAATGTATTGTGCAAAATTACTTGCTTTTCTACCCATACCATTTCTAATAATCTCATGGAAGAATAGTTTAACAGCAATCTTTCTGGCACGAGGATCAACGCTCTTTAATAAAGCATTAAAACCGTCAATAATCTCTTCTTTAAGTTCAGGTACAAGTTTAGCTTTTGTATTCATTTGTAAAATGTAGTAAGACCTTGCGGCACCTGCATCTTCTTTTGAACGAATACTGATACTTCTTACAAATGGGTTAGAAGAATACTGGTCATTCAAATATTCTAAATCTTCTTCTAAAGTTGTAAACTTAGATGTATCTGAAACACTGCCAAACCAAAACTCTGGTCTGAACATTTCTTTGAGAGTATTTTTTAAGAACTGATCATCATTATTTATACCAGGATTTTCCGCTTCAACTCTCATTTTATCAAGAATAAGCGTTCCGATAATTACATCCGCCATTTCTTCTTGCTCTTGGAATATATTTCCAAACAGATTACGTAAAGACGTCAATGGATTACTTCTTGACAACATTACTCTAGAAAGCTGGGTATTCATATCCGATACAGCAGCGGCTAATGGATTCCACACAGATTCTCCTTTAAACAGCTCAGAGCTATTCTGGAATATTCCACTGTTATTCTTAAGTCTGCTAATAGATTTACTAAATCTATCAAGCATTGCGGCACTTGGCTTAATTCTCTTAAACAGGTTTACAATTCTACCGGCATCCATAATACCAAAAGATTGTGCGGCTTGTCTAGAGTACATATCAAGAAGAATATACTTCTGCGCTTCTAAGCTCAAAGGTTCACCAGACTTTGCTGTAATGGTATACCCAAGTTCAGCGGGTGTCAAGAGTTTAGCATCCAAACGACTATTATCAATCTGAGTAGGTGGTGTAAACTTAACTGACACATTACCATAAATCAAGTTTCTACGAGATGCGCTAAGTATTTTAGCAGCTGACAAATCCTTTGAGACCTGATCTGTGAGAAGTTTTCTCTTCTGAGTATTTACTTCTTTATAGAACATTTTAATATATGTTCCATTTATTTCTGAATCTTTTACAGAATCAGCTGCATCAATAATTTCAGGTAACATGTTTGTAAACACAGCCATTTCTATAGGTAATCCTAAACCAATCATTGCCAGAGTGACATTTAAGTTCACATCATTAAGTTGCAATAAAGCTGGGATAGGATCTTTTGCACCATCAGCGAACATGCCTAGAGCATTACCTACAAGTTGTATAGAGCGATAAGATTCATTACCACCAAAAGAATCATAGAATTTGCTGTTTCCAGAGTTATCTGTTAAAAACCAAATTCTTTCCTCAGGTTTAAGAACTAGCTTATTAGCGCCAACCAAAGCAAGAAACTTATTAAAATTTGCAGTAATACCAATACCGTCTTTGTTTACAGCATTTAGTCTGTTTACATTTATAACACCGTCAATACTAAAGGCGTTGTATTTTGCAGCTATAGCTTCTGGAGAAAGACCTAATATATTGATTGCCAAGTCTTTAAACATACTTGGGTCTGATCTTTCTTCTGAATACAAGCTGTCGAATACAATCTTATTACTGATAATACCAAGCTTTGCATCCAGGTTTTGATTCTGATAGGTCTCTACCGTTATTTGTGGATTTTCTCTAAATTGTTCAGTAGTGTATGGTAAGCCGTTAGTTGCAAGAACAAGCTGTACAGCATTAATGTAATTATACAATTTAACATATGCTTTCTTATCAAGCTCGCTAAATTGAGACTCTAGTAAATCTGTTCTTCCTTTTGCGGCACGTAGTTTTGTTGAAAGTTCACCCTGAAGTTTCCAATTTGCTTGTTCTTCATTTGCTTCATTGGTGTTTCTTACAGTCATGTATTCTTTGAATACTTCCTCTTGTATATTTTCAGCACCCCACAATTCTGCTAATTCAGGCATAGTAGGAAGACCCATAAGTTGCATTACTCTATCAGTATCTTCATCGTAAGCAATTTCATTATCCTTCCGAGCTTCATAAAACTCCTGCATCAATTCGCGGTGAGCTTTTTTAATCTCATAACGGAATACGCTATTACTTCCAACAGAATTAATGAGTTCTAGAAATTGAGCATCATTTCGACTTACACCATCGTAACCGCTATAGTCACCATATACATGCTTTTTACCAACAGCATCTTCATAAGACGCATATCCATGTGCATACAAAGAGTCAATATCTAAGTCAGAACCTGCAAGTAAGTGTACTAGTTGAGGTGCAATAATTGTATTCTTATAAGAAGCATCAATAAAATCTACTATCTTGAAAGCTATCATTGATCGCTTATCTTCTGTAGGAATACGGGTAGCAAATGCTTTAGTCATTTTATCTTTAAAGAGTTGATACTCTTCAAAAGACTTAAATTCAGGCATTGGTACAATTACTTCTACAAAGTATGTAGTATTTCCTTCAGCATCTACTTCTGTAGATATCCCAGGATATCGTGTACCAAATCTGTCGCTATCTAAATATTGCTCATACTGACCCGCGCTTTCAACCATTCCTTGCTCAACAGAATCAATAACACGACCAGTTTGCTTGTCGTATAATAGTTTATATCCAAACGATGTGGCATGGAAATATTTCCCGCCTTTTACTTTTTCGTCAAATACTTTATTGCTGTAATGACTGAAGAAATAATACTGGAATGTTTTACGTATTACAGGTAGGTTGACATTAAATTTAGGTTTACCATCCTGAGTTTCAAAAAACTTTAGCATATTACTATCAGCCCCCTGATCAACCAAAGCTTCTCTAATTGTATCTACAAGCTCTCCAATATTTATGTTCCCATTCTCATCTCTAAGAGCTTTCAACATAAACTGCAATCGTGAATTTGTAGAACGAGCTAAAGTGGTGTTATATCTAGATAAGATATTTGCAAGTTGTTGTGTCTCAGATGTTACACGCTCACGGTCTTCAGGAGCTGATTCTGCAAGCATTCTATCAATAGTATTCTGAATATCTGCAGGAAGCAAAATCTTAGCTTGAACAGATGCTTTAGATTCATCGGATACTCCGCTAGTTTCAACTTGATTAAACTTAAATCTTGCGTCAACTCGGTAACTACTTCTATTAAGTGAAATGTAATTACCATCTCTTTCATCCATGCTAACAGGCAAGCTTGTAACTTTTTTAGATGCAGTAGTATCCATCAGCATATCTATCTGATGATATTCCATAGCATTTAAAAGATCATGCAGCTTCTGTCTGTGTGGACGAGGTAACCAAAAACCATGAATAGTTGAATACAAATCTTTTATTTGGTTTTGTATTAATTCATGTTCTGTATTACCCGGTTCAATTAATCTGGCTTTTTGACGCAAGTCGTAGATTGTACGATATGCATTTTCTAAAATAGCTTGATCTTGCTCATTTGTTATATTAAGAACACTAACATCATTACGATTAATGATATGCTCAGACTGTTTGAAATAATTTTCACGTCCTGCATGTACAGTTTTAAAAGAGTTAAGAACAATTCTGTTATCCTCTAAATAAGATATCTCTTTGTTTGTAAGTCTGCGATAGTTAGATTCAATCAAAAGGTTTCTCGCCTTTTCAGGTAATCTACCTGTTTCTTGATAAAAGTCAATACGATGCATCAAAAGAGTAAGAGACTGACCGTCAAATACTTTTTCCTTGCCATTCTCTTCTTTGATAACACCATCTTCACCAACTAAAGCTTGGAACTCTGAACGAATTGTGTCGTCTTCAATATCATCAATACTATCGTATTGTCCAGCAAGAATATTGTTTCTGTTCAGCAAAAGCATAATGTCGTCAACATGTGCGACATTATACCATCCTCTTTTCATTGTACTACCCGCAGCAAGTAGAGACTTGTTACGTTTAAAATAATCAATGGTGTTTTTAATACCCATTGCTCTGTCACCATCAATAATTTGATTAACAAACAAACCGTTAATCAAATAGTTAAAATAGTAGTCTCTTAAAAATTGCTCATCACCATTAATACCGAGGTCTTTATTACTAAAATAAACAGATTGAAAAGCAGTACCACGTGCACTTCCTTTTGTCTGATTAGCATCTAGGTTATTAATTACACCATTTCTAATCTCTCTAGGTCTTGAACCACCTTTTAAGTTAATTACACCTCTATCATCTCTTTTAATGATATCGTTAAGAACAAGGTTATCTACATACTTTTTAAATGATTCTTCAGCGTATAATGAAAGTTGTTTATCAAGTCTTGATTTCAAATCTGAATCTAGATTTTTGAAATCAATCTTGTCTTCACCGTCTCTTTTTGCTATTTCTATAAGTTCATCTCTTAGTGTTGCTCTTTCAAATTGAACAGTACCTTCTTCAAACTCAGAAACAGATTTACCAGTAACAAAGAAATCATCTAGGTTATTAAATTGATAAGCTCTTAATTTCTTAGACTGCGCCAAAGATGTATCATCGGTAATGATTTCACCTGTAGGTGTCTTCTTAGCATTAAAATTATTAAGATATGTGTTATTACCCTGCTCGTATAAACTATCACGCAAAGATCTGGCAGACCATTCTCTTTGTATACGATTAAATTCTTGCTGTACTGCTACCCGCAGATATTGCACAGGGGTATTCTCGAATGCTACTTTCCCTGCCACAATCTTTGGTGCAAAGTTTATATACATTGCATTTATCAGAAAGTTAGTTTGCGAAGCTTCAAGCTGAGTAAGGTTGCGATTAAATACTGTAACCTCTCCAGTCAAAGAAACTCTTTCATCGTTTGCTGTTAACATCTGATGTTCAGACTTTAATACTGAACGTTGAGAGAAATTCATTAACTCCTGTAAATACTGTGATCTAGCATTTAGACCTTTATAGTTTGCAGATCTAACTCTTTGACCATTGACTGTTTGTTCAAGTCCTGCGTTGACACTTACTGATAGATTTTCAAAAAATGTCTTTAAAGCAAGTCTTCTCTCTACAGTTTTCTTATCTCCTTCAGCGCTATCTTTCAGTGCAGATGCAACAAAGATGTTATCTTCAAACCATGGTTTGAGGTATTCGCTATAGTAAATACTAGATGCCAGAGCTTCTTCAAGACCTTTGTTTTTTATTTCCTGAAGCAACAATACAGCAGGAGTGTATTTAACATATCTGTAAACTGGTTTACCTTCTGCATTTGTCACCACAGATGGTAGTTCTTTAGGGTCCATTTTAAGCACATACTTCATAGCTCTACGCAATGAAGCATAAAATCCATCATTACCTGATGTTCTTGAACTACTTAAAATATCAAGTTTTTGTCCCTGGATTGTATTGAAACGTACACCCTTTGACATGTTTTTTGCCATGTCACTGAGATTCTTAAAGAAGTTTTTAGGTAGGTATTCATCACTATGCGCAAAACTTTCAAATGCATAGTAATGTCTAAATACGTTCTCCTCTTGTCTTGGAAGTACTCCATTTTCTTTTACATCAATTGATAGCAATGAAAATCTAAGTAGAGATTTAGGAATGTTTATACCCAGAATCTGCATGTTCTTGTATAATGAATCTACTAAAGATTCAATTTTAACCTCTTGGTTAGAAACAATAAGATCTGTTATTCTACCCGTATTTTGATAAATAGAAAGCGCAAGATTAGATAGTGTTTCAGCAGCTTGTTTATATTCTTCTGTCGATGCAGATTTTGTATTAGTAGATTTAAGCTTGGATTCTAATCCATCCATTTTAGATTGAACGTCTGCACGAGTAAGTTTTTCTACCTGCGATGTGCTTGTTTGAGATGAAATAAGCTGATTCTGATCATCATATTCTTCTTTAGTGTTAAGCTTGGTAAGTAATGAATCCATTTCAGCATTGTGGAATGTATCAATTACTTGAGAGTATAGAAGTAAATCTCCACCAATAGGTTCAAAGCTTTCATTAAACCTAATATTCTTTTGAAGAACATTAAATACTGCTTCTAAAGAACGAGCTTCTTCAATATTTTCATCATAGCGGTATTGCTCACCAGCCAATGCAATTCTAGGAATAATTTCTTCCGGCATAGCATTAGCGGTAATCTTCATCAATAAATTGAAGATGTTAGAACCATCAACCATTCTACTATACTTGACACCATTCTCATCTTCAGTTTCATATTTAACCAAAGACAAAAATCTTCTCATTTCTCTAGGTAATCCTTCAAGTGGATTAATATTAAAGAAAGATGAGTCCAAATCAGAAGCAGATCCTAATTCATCTTCAGAAATATCAAAATCATCCTGATTGATTATATCCTGCTCTACAATATCTTCTTGCTCTTTATGCGCAACCGCAGACCCAAAGTTTATGTGTTTTAAAATACTCTTGACTTGATCAAAAAGTACGTCAACTGATTTGTCATAAACTTGAGATACACCTGAATCATCAATATTGTCATAAGATGGATTACCAGTCATGTTTTCGGCTTTTGGAAGAAAAGCCATCATTTGACCATCTATATTAAATTGCAACACACCATGTGCTAAAATAGCACGCATGTCTTCAAGTCTTGATCTCCAGTTTTCCTGAATAACACTATTCTTACCAGGATTTGTTGCAATCCAACTTTCAATGTTAAAGTCAGACATTGCAAGAAGTTTTCTCTGCAAGTCGAACTTATCTCTTAGTGTTAACTTTATATCAGGATTGATTTCGGCAAATTCACGAGGATCAAAATTCATGATCTCGTATGCAAGTCTATATGCTAATTGCTTTTGATCTTCTACAGGAAGGAAGCTAGATACCCTTTTAACAGTACCGTCTTCTTTTTGAACAATTCTATGTCGAGTAGGGGCTAGTTCAAAAGCTACCGAACCTGTTTCATAGTTACTAATAACAGATGCATTTTTATAATATCCTGTAGCAATTCTACCATAAACCTTATCGATAGTACTAGCATTCTTAGTAAAGAATGCAATAATATCTTTAAGTAAGCTAAATAATTTAGCAAGCAAACCCACAGGTTTTGAAGCTTTAGTTTTTGTCATATATGACTTAAACCCTTCTGCTAAAATTTCTTCAGCAATAAGGTTGTCGATTCTTTCCTTGCTACCAGTTAACTTTCTACGTTGAGCAAATGATTTACGGTATTCGTCTGTAAAATATTTACTGTTTTTAGTATTTGCTTTAACTTCTTTGAATAGTCTAGAACGTTCTTTTGAAGTCATCAACTTTCTGAAAACATGGTGAAAAGCTTCGTGATAAATAGTACCACCAGATTTGATAGTCTTATTTAGATAGATCACGCTATCCTTATACATACCCAATATGGTTCCGTTTGCTTCTACTATTTCTAGAAGTTCAGACAAATCTTTTTCTTCTAGCTTAGCAGACTTAAGATTTTCTTGTAACCATGCTTTTTCAGATTGTAATCGTTCTTCGCTAAACGGTTCAGTATAATTATCAGAAAAGTCTTCTTCAACAGAAAGAATGCTGTCTTCAACTGGAATATCTAACCCATTGTTCTGTATCGCAGGATTAGCTTGAGTGTTTGTTGACCCAATCCCTGACTCTTTTGTAGATGATATTTTAGTCGACGTAGAGTTTTGGTAAGCTGCTTCAAAAGCGACTTTACTTGGTTTAGCTGTAAGAACTTGATAGAATTTTGTATTGAATTTTCCAACTTTGACATCATTGACACGTAATGAATAAATAGGTCCTTCACCCGGTAAACCAGGTGTAGTTTGAGCAATAATCAAAAATGGGTTCTTTTTTAAACCACTTTTTTCATACGCAGATTTAAGTTCATCTGAACCTGCATTAATTACATCTTCAAATGTACCAACCATTGAATCTACGATACTCTTAGTAATACGCTGTACACTTTGAGTAACTCGTAAATTATAATTTTTAAGTTCGGCGTCTTCGGGATGTCTTTCCTGAAGTTTAGCTAAATCAGCGTATAAATCGATAATACCTTCTGGTGTGCTTAAATCGTGAATATTTAAAGATGTGTACTTTCCTTTTAGTTTTTCAAGTACACTGTTAGACTTAAATCTTTTAATGTCATCTTTAATCGTATCAATTGGAAACTCAATACTAATTGGCTTTATTAGACCACCGTATACTCTTTGCATAGGTTTAAGAGTAAACACCAGAATAGGTTTATTCTCGTTACTCTTTCTGACATTAATGTTTACAGCTACACTACCGCGAGGATCAATTTGAATTTGTTTGGTATTGAATTCAAAGTTCAAATCGTTAATCTGCTCATCACTTAATCCTTCAGCTGTAGCTAATGCCTCAGCTACAACATCAAAATGACTAGCAATTCTTGCATATAACCCTATAAACTTTGCGTTATTAAACATTGTAGACGCGATAGGATTTGATGTAACTAAACCAGATCCTGTCTTTGTCAATAGATATTTCTTATTATAAGGAATCGATCTGGAATTCATAGCATTAATCCATCTTCCAAGACTATTCTTACCGAGGTAGTCTACAGCAAATTCTGATACAGAACTATACGCTTTTCCATTAAACTCAATAATTTCTTTATTACCTAATTGTGACTCAAAAGACCAGTTAGTAGAGTCGATATTGAAATCTTCAGGATTAACCTGAATAGTAGAACGATTCGTATTTGTAAAAAGGACTAATGGTACTTGTATGGTTTTACGATTAGTTTCTATTCCTGTTCTTTCGTCTAATGTTACAACATCAACTGTCGGTGCTGTCTCAGGATTATTCATTACATAGTCATCTAAAGATTGACTAGATGTACCAGAACCTGCACCATAGGAGAATAGGTTGTAACTATTTTTGAATATATTTGTTACATCTGTAACTGCTCCACCAAGTTCTACTTCTGGTAATACTTGATTTTCAAACTGCTTATAAATTTCATAAGCTTTTTTAAGCTCATTGATATCAGCATCAGTCAGTTTAGCGTATTGACCATTTCTATTCGTTACAGAGGTGTTTTGTATTCTTTTAAGATGCTCAGCGTTACTGAAGTCTACAATAGTTGTGTTGTTGTTATTGTCAACAAAACTGTAATTGTTAAGAGTAAATATTTCAAAGGTTTCACCCGTACCTTCTACAACACCCACTAAAATAAATCCTTGATCTTGTTTAGGTCTAGCAACTGTAAGAACTTCAGTAAAACCAACAGATTTTTCAAGCTTTTGAATCTGAGCTTCATTCTCAAAAGTTTCATAAGTCCGATTAGCCAAACCTGCTAATGAAGGATTTGATGAAGCTTCTGAATATATTCGTGATATGCGATTATCTGCAATGTTACCAACCTTAACTGCAAAAACTTTAAAAGCAGAATTAACTGCTTCTTTTGATTTTGATGCCAAAACTTCTGATGCGGGTTTCTGACCTTCTAAAATAATATCTCTGATTCTTAGACCAGAGCGCATGTTTACGTCATAGAAAATAGTTTCACCTCTGTTAAAGGTTTCGCTAGGTGTAGGTAAAGCAGGACGCGCAAAAAGATAATCCGTAATTACTTCACCACTCAAAGAGATAAATTGACCATCTTGCTTTACAGCTTCTACTACTATAAAACCTGGCAGACTTACAATGTAAGTTTGCAAGTCTTCTGACAAATTCTGTAAACGAATATAAGGTGATTTGCCTATCAGCTTTGTACGTGCAGCTGTAGTTCTATTAAGTAGAAACGTCTGATTTTCCGGAGATAGCTGTTTAATAGTATTCTCAAGAAAATCCATAAACTTATTAATATCCTGCAATCTATCATCCTGATTTTTATAATCATTTGATGATAGAAACGCATTTACATCTTTAAGAATATTATCAATCTGTACCTGTGTAATTGATTTTAATGACTCAAGATTTTTAATTGAGTCAATAATTTTTTCAGGTTTGATTGTGGATACTTTAGACTTTACACCAAAAATTTCAGATGCTTGATCAATAAAGTTATCAGGGTTTGATTCAATAAGACTTTTTAATCCGACAATATTGTTTGCTTTTCCTAATTCATAAAAGGAAACATCAAGTCCGTGCAAAGCTTGAAATAGCTCTGCAAATGAATAAATAGCGGTTGCTTTATTAAAGGGGGTTAGGGAACCATTAGTGATTACTGCTTTTGCTACATTATCAAAGTTAGTATATCGCTGTGGGTCCGCCTGCACCAGCTTCTTTAAAATAGGAAGGAAGTCCGCAGGTGTTACCTTACAGTTAGTCATAGTTTACCGGATTAGCTTATTTACAAGAGACAAGTCAGCGCATCATTGATGTCTGAAGCCAAGTCTCTCTCTATATCAAAGTTAACACTTTTTTCCTTATTTTGTAGAGCTTTTTGTTTAAACTCTACAAGTTCAGAATGAGTATTTTTTAAATCTTCAAAGTTTATAACCTGCTCTTGTGTAAGATTTGCAACATCAATATTTGGTGTTGATATGTCTCTTGTTTCAATTACAGGTTCTGCAAATTGTATTTCAGTTTGTGACTGCCCAGCATTTGAAATAAGATCTTTTACCGCCTTCTTACCAGAAACTGTTTGAACATATTCTTCAATGTCTGCTAATTTTTTCTTAGCTCTGCGATTATAATTCTCAAACTTCTTTCTGAGATCATTAATAAACTGTGCTTGCACTGCCCAAGATGCATTAGGTAATGATTGTGCAGCAAGATCTACAACAAATAAATCTAATTCTACGGAGCTTTTCTGCTCTGGTTGCTCTGCAGGTTTAGTATCTGTCACAGGAATTGTTTCCGATGGTTGAGCAGCATCTTCTACAGGTGCAGATGTTAGAGCATTATCAAATGCATCTAGTATAGATAAATCATCAGCTTCTGCTGCTGTCTTCGGTATAGTTTGAGCAGGTACAAGTTCTTCAGCATCAGTAGCAGCGTCCTCGTCTAATCCTGTTGCAGATTGAATATCAGCAGCTGTAACTGGCGTAGCCTGAGGATCGTCTTCGTCATCGTTAACTGGAGTAGTCGTAGAAGGCGGTTGCGTTGTATTGTCTTGATTTTCAGCTACATTCGGTGCTTTTTCCTTATCTATGTTATACTTTTCTTTAATAGCATCTATAAGTTTTGTAAGCTCTTCCTGAACATACTCTTGCTCTTCAACACCACGATTAGCTGAAATGTATACAGCAAATATTTTCTTATAAGAATCTTGACTCTTTACAAAATCTTTAACCTCTTTACTTACTTTTTCAAAATTGTCCATGTAAAACTCGATGAATTCTACAGGATTAATTTGCGCTTGACCTGAAAATCTTTCTGATATTTCTCTTCTGGTAATACTCAATACCAGCTCATTTTCTAACCATGTAAGGGCATCAGAAATACGAGCTTTAAATTCACCATCAGCAAAACGTAAATGTGCTTTTCTAAAATTCTTAGGGTCTAGGAGAATATCAACAGCATTAATGTAGTCTTTAGCATTTTTATCCAGACGAATGTAGTCGACTAATTTGTCAATGCTTTGTCTAATTGTCTCATCCGATACTCTTGTATCTAGACCCGCTTGTTTATTTTTAAGATTGACAATCTTTTTGAATAACTGTTGAACAGTGTCATTTTTAATCAGAGTATCAAATTCTTCTTTAGTCAGAGTACCATCTTGGTATGCTTTTTTGTTTGCTGTACCAATAAATGTATACTGTAAATCTTTAGGGAGTTTTTTATTTTTTTCACGCTCATCACCACTCAATTCTTCTTGACCTTCAAGCTCTTGTTGTTCAATTGTATTTTCAAATAACCAAAACTGTTTCCAACTATTGAGTAATTCAAGCTCTTCAACTTTGTTATCAATAGCTTGCTTTAAAGCAGGATCTTGTGTTTGTTCATAGCTTGCCTGTAAACTCGCAAGCTCACTTTGAGCAATACCTAATTCACTTTCTAGATTTCTAGGATTACTTAAAATACGTAGAGCGTAATCAGCACTATTTGCAATTTCACTAATAGATCTAAGCTCATTTGCTAATGTTCTACTTCTTTCGCCAGCTTGTTTGCCTTTGATACTATTTACTGCAACAACATCTATTGCACCATACAAAGCATTTTGTAAGTACATAGCTCTGCGAAAATCCTTACTGTCTTTAGGAAATATTTGAGGATCTACTAATGGTCCATATTTTCTTACTAAACTTTTATATGTATCTGTATAAGTATTAATGTCATCAGCAATCTTATTGGTAAACTCTTTAACAGAGTTATACCCGGTTTCATTTACATCAACACCATACGCTTCTTTAAACTCTGCTTCTGAAAATTGTTCACCAGTTTGGCGTAGTGCTGAAACAAAAGCATCAGTTGTATTAGTCATCATTGCAGCTCTTACAGCTGAAACCAACGCATCTTCTTTAGCATTATTAAATTCATATACGTTACCCGTTGTTGCAGCTTCTGTGATGTTTTCAGAAGCTACTGCTTGTTCTCTCGCATTTCTTACATAGTGCTGTGTACCGTTACGCTTATTGTCAAAAAATAAATTAAGCTGGTTAACAGCGTCAGTTACTTTTTGATCTTGAACTTTCATTGATTCAAGATTACCCTGCACAGCAGCATAACCATATTCACTGGCTTTACCACCTACATATGTAACTGGAGCAACAAGTCTTCCTGTCAAAGCACCCATTAAGAATGTCTTAAAACCTTCCTGGTTTGCTTGAGATCGAGCACCTCTAGTTATAGACTCTTCTAAAGACATTGGGTTACCGTTGTAAATAGACTCATAATAGTCTTTTACACCTACAGCACTACCTTCTTGGAGTAATTCTTGCACACCTTCCGTAAGTTCAAACTTACCCATACCTCTACCAAGTGATTTGGTAGCTTCCCAAGTAGCTCTTTTTTTACCAAAGTCTTCTGCAATTTCACCAAGATTCCCAAACGTTCCTAAAAAACCTTGTTTGTAAAATTTAGTTTTTACGTCATTTGCAACAGCTCTTGCAAGTACTCTATCTTCAGCGTTATTAACTACCATCTCACGCATGAACTTGTTAGTAGGTCCAAATCGACTAAACAAGTTACCAAACTGTATTTTATTCATTGTTAGCAGAATACCCATGTTTATATCAAACACGCTTCCGCCAACATTCATTGCTGTTTCTCTAATAGCCTTTTCTTCTAATTCTGTAGGAACTCTGTCATATTGTTCTCTAAACTGATTATGCAATGCTGTATATGTATCACCATAAGCATTAGCACTTTCAAATGCTGACTCAGAAGTAGCAAGAGTCATTTCATTTAAACTTCTTCTAAAACCATTAAAACCAACACCTGCTAGTTTTAACATGTCTGCACCATTTGCACCAGCAATTGCTAGTTCTTTACCAGTCCGCATTAAATTACCTGCTACAGGAATAAAGTTTTCACCAGCAGCCCAAATCTTATTATACAGACCTTGAGCTTTTGCAATGTCAGCAAAGTTCATTCCGACTGCTCTGAAAGTCTCATTTACAACTCTATTACCAAACTCTCCAACACGACCCATGGTGCTTAGATTAGCAGCAGCTTCTGCATGAGTCATACCCGCTTTTGCAACATCGTCAACGGCAGCTCTTCCTGCGGCAGCTGCACCTTCCAAGACTTTAGTTGATGCACTTAACCCTGCAGCTGCACTTTCGGCTGATATTGCACCAGCTCCCAATGTAGCTGCTCTTGCAGTTAATCCTACACCTTTAAGTCCTGCTGAAACTGCAGCACCAACGCCAAAAGTTAAAGCTGTTTCAGCAGCAATTTCAGCTAGTGTACCTAGTGTATAACCAGCATTACCAATAAAATCTTTGACAAACTTTTTGTTAAAAAAACTTTCCTGCTCTTCAGGAGTCATAAATATTGTATTCTTTAACTCATTTTCCTGATCAGCATAATATTGTTTTAGCAAATCATCTTCATCTTTATTAATACCGTAAGATCCTAAAGTAAAAATTGAACGAAGTAGTCTACCTGTACTATAAGCACCTTCTACAAAAGAATTACCAAACTTATAACCAAAATCATCAAAAGCTTTTCCAAACGTACTACCCCAAGTTTCTGCTGCAGCATAACCTGCGTAGTTCTGCGAATAATTAGCAGGATCAAAACCTTGAGCTTGAAAAAAATCTTGTGCACGAAAAGGTGCAACTGAAGATTCGGGAAAATATTGTGCACCGTATCCTCCAGTATTTACAGCATTGACCGCTGTTTGAAATGGATTATCAGGAAGTTTAGGTCTGTCCTGATATACATCTGTTGCAGCAGATCCAAATACTGAATCAAAAGGGTTATTCTCAAACTCCGCCATTATTAATTACTTTGGTCTAGGTATTTTTGAAATTCTTGTTCAAGGATTGTTTCAACAGCATTAAGCGCATTAACATCACCAGGAGCAATGTTTTGAGTAACAGGATATTTGAATGAAACATCTTTTCCACCTATTCGTTTTGTTCCTTGAATAATTAAAGCATATGCACCATCACCAGTTACTTGACCACTAATTGTACCTTTAAATCCTGCACTTTCCATATATGAAGGGAAATTTACAACACTAAAAGGTTGTGTTGCAAATAAATCCAAATTCATAAGAGATTGTGGATCATAACTATTCATTTGAATGTTATCTATCGCACCAGGTATAATTCTACCTATTTGTGAATAAGGAACAGTAATCTTTACTTCATTACCCGCAAACCCATCTTTTTTATAATTAACACCTGTTGCAGATTTTGATGTAGGTGAAATTCTAAATGTTATATCAACTGTTTTTGAGTTAGGATTAAATGCAAATTCTGCATTATTACCATATAACTCAGCTAAATCATTTGCATTTATACCACGAATAGCTTCATTAAAATCAGCTTCACCTTTTTTATAATCTGAAGTAACATCTTTACCGTCAATAACAATTTTTGAAGCAGTATTCACGTTAAAAAGCTGACTAACTTGAGCACCGTTAAGTCTATTGAATTGAGTCAAATCACCACTTGTAGTAGTAACATTCTGATATCGTTGAGGAAGTGTCCCTGAAATTTTCATTTCAACAGCTTTCTCAAACTGAGCATTTACACTCAAAATGGGTCGACCGTTTCTATCATTACCTATAACACTTATTTTATCTCTGTATTCTGGTTTAACAGTGTTTCCAGAAAGAACTTCTAATCTAAGTGCTGCTTGATAATCATCTTGCGCTTGTGTAGTTTCTTTCCATGAATTATTTAAAGCACGAACTAAAGCTGATGCATTTTTAATTGCCTCTCTTGTATGTTTAATACCCCCAGCTTCTTCATTAATTGCACCGCTTGACAATGTTACTTTTTTATAAACACCTGTAGAAATATTAGAAATCATCAATCCGGCTTTTTGTGGACTGTCAGGTGTATAAAAAGAAACACCCATAGCGCTAGTCAGGTCCCTTAATGTTTTAAGTTCATCGGCAGAATACTGAATTTGACTCCCCTTTGCATGCATTGACATTTTACTAACCAGTGAACTATACATAGCACCTTTTTCAGAACCAGCAACAAAGTTTAACAAACCCGCATTTGCATCTACAAGATAAGATGCCATTTGTTGTACACCATTATTATTCAAAGTAGCAGCAGCTGTTAAAGCACTTACAGATTCAATGTCTGTATTTCTACCCATAGGTACCTCTGCTGGTATAATATCACCTTTAGCTTCAGCTAGTTTATAGTCATAAGTAAACTTCAAATAATCACGCTCTTTAGATAATTGGTGATCTAAAAGTTTCATACTTCTGTCATGCGACATTTGAGCAAACTTTAGCTTTACATCATCGGGCTTATATGTCATAGACTGTGTTGCCATAGCTTTATTTGTACCCCACTGAACAGCAGCTTCTTGTTTTTTAGAACCAAACAAATAGTTAACCACAGCATTGGACAATCTAATATCATCAGCATTTGCAATATCTGCAGCTTGATTCATATTAGTAGTTGCTTCAGAATCCATTGCTTTTTTTGCTTCAAGCAATTGATTATAGCGATCTTTAAATTGCTCAGGTACATTATCCCCATAAGTATCCTTAAAGAATTTAATTTTAGCATCTAATTCAGTAAGTCTGTCTGTACTATTTGCGGCAGCATTTACAAAGGTTTCAACTAACTTAGGTTGCACTTGTTTTGCATATGCTTTCAATGCATCCTGATAACTTAATCCTTGCTGCATAAAAGCTTTTACACCATTATGTTTTTCTACTTCAGCAATAACTGCAAATTGTCTATCAAATCTGTTCCCAAGATGACCTAACGCCCAGCTACTAAAAGGCATAATAGCTTCTTTACCATTCTCAATATCTACAAGATAATAACCTTTTTGTGCGGTGTATTTTATCGAAAGCTTTTCTTTATTAGCAGCTTCATCTAAGTATTTTATGTAATCTTCAAAAGGGACAAAATCACGTACCTGTGCGGCTTGAATTGAACCATCACCTCGCTTTGCATTTTGCAGTTCTTCCAAACCAATCTGAATATACTGCATTGCTGCAGGATTTGCTTGTGCACGAATATCAGGATCTGTACTTTGAGAATACTGCTGATATTGTTGATAAGCTTGTTGTGCACGTTGTGTCTTTACTAAATCAGCTTGTAAATCATTATCTTGCAGCAATGGATTAAAAACAGTCATTGCAGAAGAAACATTCTGAGGAAGTGCTAAATCAAGATTGGAGATACTTGCAATCTCTTGATCCATCTTTTTTAACATCAAATTTCTAAATTCAATGTTGTCAGAATTTGAGAGAGCTTTACTAAACTGAGAATTGTACAAGTTTTTTACACGCATAAAATTAGCGTCATAGCGCTGCTGCTGTGTAGTCAATACCCTTGTTAAAAAAGAGAAGTCCGGAGTGAACGATGGTCTCTCCGGAAATACAGCTTGTACATTAGGTAAGTATGTCGCCATTATTAGTTTCTTTTATGTGTAATTACGGATTATTGGGGTCTTGCATACCGTTGAGCATGTTCCACAACACTTGTTGTTGATTCATTCCTGCTCCTGGATACATCATTGAACCATTAGTACCAATACCCATATTTTGGTTATTCAATCGCATTTGTACTGCACGTGCAGCTGCATTACCAGCTTGCTTAGCAGCATCTTCACCTTTACTGATATTTGCACGATAACCTTCATCATAAGCTGTAGCAACAGATGAAGCAATTTGACTAGGATCGTAAAGTCCAGGATTTGTTCCTACAATTGCACCAGTATACATACTACGAGGATCATAACCTTCTGCATAGTTAATAGAACCATCTAATGCATTAACTCTGTAAGAAGGTGTAAGAATTGGAAGCCATTCATTTGTCTTTTGTGCATTTGTAACACCTTCCATCCAGTTTGCTAAATTACGATACTTGATTTGTCTTCTTTCGTTTTCAGCTGCTTGTCCTTTAACTGCAAGTGCGTCATTGTATGCGCTGCGTAACTTAGCATTCTCTAACATTCCTTGACGCATTCCCTGAGCATTTCTTGCAAGTGCGTTATTTACAATACCAACATTACCTTGTTCATATTGTGAAATAACATTTGCCATATCCTCTGCTGCTTGACCAGAATATCCCATTACGTTTGCACGGGCTACTTGACCATCGCTGGTATTTTCTACTAAATCAATACCCTTATTTAATTGCTCTTGTCTTGCAGCAATCTGACGGGCTGGATCAAGTAAAACATAGTCTTCTTCTACAATAGGTACTTGATAAAGAACGGGGTCAAATTCTGTCACTTTATCTGTAAGACCAACAGCAAATTTTCCAATATCTTGTGACCACCAGTTTTTAGGAGTCTGTTTAGTCTGAGTAGTTGTGGTTGTAGGAATATTTTTACAAGCAGCATCTCTTTCTGCTACACTTGTATAAAATACAGCACCTGCGGGTGCTTCCTCTTTTTTACTCTGACCTGATGTACCGTCTTTACCTTGTTCTTTTGAGGGAAGACACCAATAAACAAGTTCTGGCGTTGGTATTTTTTCGGGTGTACCAAAATCAGGTATAGCGTCATAGTGCTCAAGTCCCCATTTAGTGTCATTTTTCATGACTTTTCTAAACTTATCTTGAGGAAGAACTTTTTGGAAAGCAGGATAGTATTTACCTTCCATAAACTCTTTATTGTTATAAAGAGCTTTTGGATCTTTTAACTGATCGTCTGTTAGTCCTGTAATTCCTAAAATTTCAAAATATTTTTTTCTTGTTGCAATTTCATCAAGCTTACCAGCTTCTTCAGCTCCAATAAACTTGCTTACCATTTTACCTTCAAAATCTTGAGGTCTTAAACCTGCATAGAAATAATCGTAATCTTTAGCAGATGTAGTTATCTTTTTTGAACCACTCTGAATTACATCTTTAAAACCATAGTTTGTCAAAGTGTTAGCCACTTTATCACGTACCTCTGAAGATGTTCCATCTGGTAGTGTTACTCGCCATTTCTTAACATTGTTATCCCACTTTACATAATCCTTTACAGATTCAAGTTCTTTAGGTAAAGTAGGTGTACCACCTGTTTTTGGTTCAGTTTTACCAGAATTTCCAGCAGGAGCATTTTTTGTTCTTGCAGCTTTTGCCTCATCTAAACTGTTATAAGTAACTCCACGATACTCATATAGAATTTTACCACTTGCATCTTTTACTTCATAGATTTTATTATCGCCAGGACCTCCTTCTGCAAATACGGGTATTAAACCACCTTTTTCAAATGTTTTACCAGTTCTAGTATATGTAGGTTTATTTTCTATAGTACCTTCCAACCCACCAGTAACAGTAGATGCGTCACCCTTAACAACATTTCCACTAAAAACAGGAGTTCCTCCTACAAACGTGAATTTATTATTTTGTTGTGCGTCAAGAATAGTTCCGTCAGTCATATAACTCAAAGGTGCTGCGTCATTTCTTGTATAGACCGGTTTACCTTGATTATCATATGTAACTTTTAAAGGTCTAACTACAACAGCAGGACCAGATTTTTCTTGTACGTTATAAGTCCCCATACCTGGACCGTAATATGAAGATTCACCCCAACCTTCAGTATATGCAAAAGGATCTACAATTTCAAAATAGTTTTGCCCATCCGTAGAAAATCTTTGACCGGCTTGATAAACTCTTCTTGCACCATCTGTCAAAACTCGCTGATTATTACCATTAATATTTTTAGCATCCTCTGGTGTAAGTCCCCAGTTTAGATATTTAACACCTCTAATTCTATCAGGTAAACCTTTACCATAAACATTATCATATGTAGGTAAAAACTCTTTTTTAGATAAAGTTTCATATCTGTCTTTATCCATTTTAAGTTCCTTACCTGTCTGGGGATTATACAATACAACAGTATCACCAGTTCCCCATCCGGGTTTGTCTACAGTTTCTTTCCAATAATACATCTGCCCATTAATATACATAGGTGTTGTTTTATTGTAAATAGGATCACCTGCCAATTCCATTTTAGGTAATCTCCCACCATACTTAGCTTGACCTAGTTCTGCACCCATTAAAGGAGCAGCAATAGAAGGAACACCACTAGGAAAACCTTTCATTGATTCTTGTACTAATGCAAGTTCAGCGAGCTTCTGTGAATTCTTTTTAACCATATCTCCAGCTGTACGCTTTGTAATAGCATCAGAGTTATCATCCTTCATTAGCTGAATAAACTTATTGATGTCATACTGCTTAGCAAGTTCAGCAGGAGTGTACCCACCTTTTTTAAAAGTCTTTCCAAATCTTGCAAGAACTTCTTGGTCTTTAATAGCAAGTTTAGGGGTATCTGAAAAAATAAATGATCCACCAGGAACATTCAAAGGTACACCACCTTTAGAGTGACGCTTACCCGAAATTTTAAAATGCTCCAAGTATCCGTCATTGTTCAAGTCTCCAACAATAGTTTCTCCACCCTCAGCTTCAATATTAGCTTGATTTCGTGGTACAGCACCCATTGTATCAGAGATAGGGGTATTATCCTTGCTTTCAAATGAATCGAACGCACTTCCTCTGACCAATCCGTAATTACGTTGGTCTCCAGTGCTTCCGGGTTTTTTAGTGATTCTTACTTTCATAAACTTTTAAAGTTTAAAAATGCATGCGGATTTAAATCCCCTACATTTAGAATTTACAATATTTTACGCAGATTACCATAGGATTAATCAATAAACTCAATCTCTCCACCAGCAGCCATGATAGCTGCAATCTGCTGAGGTGTTAAATCATATTCACCACCTTCTTTAAAGTTTGTACCAAAACCATAATTAAATTGATTACCCATGTCTTGAGCATAAGTAGTTTTATTTAAAATAAAGTTTTGACCTTGTGCTCTGTTAGTAGTGTATTGACCAAACATATCACGATTGACATAATTGTTATCAAATCTAAAGTCAGTATTACCATACTTTTGAAGATTTGCTTCGTACTCTTTTAAGGTGTCTTTACGATTCTTTCTGTTAGCAATTGTACTTATCGCAGAAATAGTACCGTAAGCAAGAGCTTGCCCTTCTGGATCTAACTCAAGATTTGGAATCATCTTTGATTTACCAAGTCTTGTAGTTACTTCAGGGGTTGTAGTTGTTGTAGTTGCAGGCGTTTGTTGAGTTGTTGAATTTTCATTCTCAAGCTGCCACTGTTGCACATACGCTTGATAATCTTTTTCATCTTGTAATTCTTGACCCATTAACCCTCTACCATTCTGTTGCATCCATTCATCTTTTGACAACATAGGTTGACCACCGGTTAGCATTTTGCTTACATAATATCCTCCATACTTTGCCATGTTTTCAAAACTATCCATCGGAATTGTATCTACACCAGTCGGTGGAACACTCAAATTCATTTTTTGCTTTCGTCTTAACTCATCTTGAACAGGTTCTTGATAAAACTCAGGTTTTTCCCACTGATTCATTAATTTCTTACTATCACGATCCATGAGATTGGATGTTACCATTTTACCAGTCCTAGTATTCATCTGAGTCTGTGTCTTAGATGCAGGACCCAAAAGTTTTCTGTAACCTAATCCAACATTATTTAGTGCACCAGCACCCAATGCAATAGCAGCAAGATCACCAAAAAAACCTTTGTCATCCATACCCTCAATAGCATATAGTGTAGGATTAAGTGTTGTATTAGCACCAAAGTTCACCATGCTCCTGGTAGGTTTATCTTGATAAGCTGCAATGTTTCTATTAGTAGTTTTACCAATTGTCATCCAATCGCCTTCTTCTCCACCACCAATCATTCTTTTCAAAATTTTATTTTGCACTTCTTCGGGTAATGCTTGAAACCCTTCATTCTGAGGTTCACCACCTTCAGCCCAAGTACCAAACTTCTTATGCCAGTATAATGGTGAAAATGGATCTTTTGCTTTTGCAGAATCTTTTCCACCCATACGATCCCAAAAACGATCTTTACGTTTTTCAGAACCATGTTGAGAAAAGTCCTTCATACCATCGTAACCACCATGAACAACTTTATAGTCATCGCCTTTTTTAGCAAGTACCATCCATTTCTTACCAGGACGAGAAGATTCTTTTTTAACACCCACCTTACTGAATCCCATATTTTTATACCTTGTAGGTATACCTCCACCTTCTCTCATTTCCTCAGGTTCTTCTTGTTCACCATATTGCATGTAATCATTAATTGCAGTAGCAGAATGATTCATTACAGATATTTTATCACTGATCCACGGATCTAAATCTGATTCAAGAGTAATAAAATTCTTAAGGTTATTAAGTCTATCAATCATTGCATTTACTTGTGTAAGTGCCATTCCCCCGTCAGCTTCACCGCCATCTTTAGCAAACATCATTGCTAATTTTGCTAATTGTATTTTATCACCCGTATCCATATTTTGCAGTTGCTTTAGTGGATTTGCTACACCACCAAACTGAACAAAGTTTGTTGGAATAAATACTGGTTGATTCAACATGTCATTATAGTTAACACCACCTTCTGCAAACTGTCCACCGCATTCAAAGCATCCACCTTCAGCAGCTTTTTTCCAACTACCTCCGCGCTGTTTATACCATTTAGCAGCAAAACCATTTGCGTATGCAGAAGGATACACATCATATTTTGCTTTTGCAGCAGCTTTTGCTTTACTCCATAGTGAAGGATTTGTCGGTACATTACCACCTGATTTCATATCAAATAGTTCGCCACCGTTCTCATATCCAAGCGTTTTCATATATGCTTTTAATTTAGGGTCAGATTGTAATAATTTCATGTCTTGATTAACCATTGAAGAATAATTAGGATCTCCAGGGTTATAACGAGCAAGACCTCGTTCTTTAATAAATTTAGCAGCTAAATCAAAACTATCAAGATTACCAAGTTCGGGGGTACTCTCTACTTTCTTTTGATATTGAGCTACTAATTCAGGATGTTGTGATAAATATTTATTCAACGCAGCTTTATCATCTAACTTATAATGCCAACCGTGTGCATCACGAGTTGTACTAACACCCGGAACTTTTTTGTCTGCAAGAAATCTTAAAGGATCGTATGGGGTATAATTCTCTGCAACATCCCAACCAGATACCAATTTTGATTTACTACCTGCTCTTTTTATGTTTGCATCAGTACCACTACCAAATGTTGATTCTCTTCCGATTACAGATAGCATTAACCACGGATCTATTCCCTGGGCTTTAGCAGATGCAACAGCTTCTTTTATCACTTCTGGCGATACTTGTGCACCTTGAAATCTACCAGATGAAAGATTAATGTTTCCTGAGTTATTTTGGTTTAGTTTATCATTATTAGTCTTTTGTGATTTGAACTGGTTTAAATCAGCATTATATAGCTGATACATAGAACCCATTGGACTAACATTCTTAACCTGAGGTTTACTTACTTCTTTAGGTTCATCACCAAAGAAATAGTTATATAACTCTGATGCTCCAAGCATAAGATTGAATCCAGCAGGTGGTATCATATATCCATATTGAGCTAATTCAAGCTCACCACCTTCTTCTTTCTTATGGTTATATGAAATTCTTTTACTAGATGTTTTCTCTCTTTTAAATCTTGCTTTTTCAGCAGAAGATAATTCTGAAGCTGTTTTCGGAGTATCAGTAGATACTCTTTTAGAAGGACGACATGCGGGATAACCTTTACGTTTTTCACCTTCTTGTCTACCACATTCTTTACCTGTCTTAACATCAACCCACTTTTCAGCGAACCATCTGTCGAGACCACCGTGCTGTCCACCGCCTTTTGCTAAAGGGATACTTGAAACAGATGGTACTTTAGAAATACTGTTTAGCATATCTGTTATCTGTTCATCAGAGTATATTTCTCTTAGCTGTCTTAAAGAAATATCATTTGAAAAAAGTGAGTTAAACTTATCTAACTTGTTTTTATCAATCTTCTCTGTAAAAGGATCATAAATACCTTTTTGTTTACCAAGATATCTAAGTGTATTTAATCTAGCTCTTGTTTCAGTTGGTTCAGCTAAATAGTTATAAAACTCAGTCTGCCAGTCTTCAGGTTTAGATTTCCTTGTTTTATCAAATGCAGCTCTGTATGCTTGCATCTTAGCAATATCAGCAGCGGGTAATAATGGTGTTCCACCAGCACCATTAGGATTATCAGTAGCATGAGAAAGTTCATGAACTGCAATTTCTTTACGTCTCTTTGGATCGGTCTCTTTTTTATCTATATAGATTTTATTTTCCCCAGTAAGGGTATTTATACCGTATGAACCTAAAGTTCTAGGTACAAAAAAATTATCTACCCAATCATGATATGGATTTAAGTCAACATCTATATTAAATGAACCAGGTGCACGCATTGTCTGAAGCTGTTTCTCTCTTCCTTTAGCTATACTAGAACCGTTGCTCTTTTGAAGCATAGCTTTATACATAGGTGAACTCATCCATTCCTGCATAAAATCAATAACTGGCTTTGTAATAGGTTGAAGAGCTTTCTGTCTTAATACTATATCAGCTTCATGATCTGCTTGAGCTTTAGACCTCATAACAGCTGGACTAGGAATGTTATCATATACAGGTTGTCCCCCACGCTGCATCATAGGAATTTCTAAAACAGTATTTCCTGTAAACTGATAATCATTACCAGGATACATAATACCTCCATTACCATATTCGTCTATACCAAAAACAGGATAATTAACATCTCTCATAGAAATACGACCTGTAGGAATAATATTTACAGGGTTGTATCTATCAGGACTATCGTTTCGATAACCATCAAATGAAATGTATTTATATAAATTCTCCATTATCTAAAACTTACCAGTTGTTTGGTTGTAAATAATTTAAGAAGCATTTTTATTTCACCACTTATATTCTTTCTCAAGAACAACCTATTTCCGTAGTGACGGAATTTCTTACGTTCCAGCGGAGGTTTAGCATAATTGATATATGTAGGATTAATACGCCTTTTATATCCATTAGCTTCGGTAATCCACATTGGTACAGCTCCGCCCACAAATTCAAATCTGTTTCTGGTTAGATCCCAAAACTGATTAAATCGATACTTATTCTCTTCTTTTGAGTAATGTATTTGTACTGAATTAGTACCAGCAATTGGATACTGCAGTAATGCTATAGGATTATTTTTAGGCTTTACCTGCAACTCTAATACACCTGATATTTGCTCGTTATTATAAATAACAGCCCTGTCAAAGTTATGATCAAGAGGAGCAAAACTGTCCTGGCAATCATTATAGTATTTGTAGTTCTCCAGTAAATATTCTACACTTCTTGTAGTAGTTACATTGTTACCACTTGTCACAGGAAATTCTACTTCCCAAGGATAGTCAATACCGTAGTAGTTAGAATAAAGATCACAACGATCATTATGTTTCCAAAACTCTGAACCTTTAACTGTTAAGAAATGCTCATATGCAGGTAATGTCAAACTAGGATGCCAGTCGTGAAAACTTACCCAAACTTTTGACTTAGGGTCATAACTGATAGTCCAGCTACAATCTTCAAAATATTTAGGATTTGTAAGTTCAACATAGCATCTGCTACCAACCGGTGTTAAAGGTTGGTTTTCTATTAGATTGTAATTACAAGGAACATAAAACTTCTTAGCTTCTATGTCATATTTAATTTCTGGTAGTAATGGTTTAAAATCTCTTTTTGTAAAATAGATCAAATCATACTGACCATCATATATTGTCTGGCAACCAATTCCTTCAACAGGATTATCATAGAGATCATAATCAGGAAATGCTTGCAATAACTTAGATGGTAAGTACTCAGCAAACCAGAGACGCATACCGTTACGAGATATTTCTTCTAAACCTCCGCCACCATATTGGACCACTTTACCAATTTTCTGAGAAATGTAAAACAATCCATAAGGAGTATTTATAGCTGATCTATGACTTTGACAACTTCCATATTCTAGAATATCATCAGCGTTAACAAGGGATTGCATGTTCTGTTGGAATAATCCACCATCCCCTATAGTAATTTTTGTACCACCTTGAGTTTGAAGTGTATCTACGCCTACAAAACGAGTAGGTTCTGAATCTTCATATAGAATAACAGCACCATTCTCATTTAAGCTTTTGATATTACTTACCTTACCTCCAAAATCCTTATAGTTATTTGCAAGATATGCTTTCCAATTATCACGTTTTAGTTCATCCTGTTGTTGTAATGAATAAATAACTCGACTCGGATAATACTCAAAACAATCTACCGCAACTCGTGGATCATAACTTCTAGGAAGTACTTTACCCCAAGTTGAAAAATTGTTATATAGCTTAGATACGCTTAAAGAAAAATCATATTTATAGTAGTTACCTTTAGTGATAATATCTGATCTAAACATTTCATTGTAGTCAGAGTATCCTTCAGGTTCAAAATGTTTTTCATGTAACAATTCACCGTAATCTCTATGTGCAAGGTTTATTTCGGATTCCACAAAGAAATCTCTCACGCCATTATTAAATAGATAAAAAAACGCTCGCTTAAGTACAAAAACACCAGTCTTACTACCAGCTCTATCCATATGATGAAAATCACTTGGTGTAGTAAGTTCTAAACCTTTCTTTAAATTTAGTTTGATTGTAAAATCATTTAAATCAAACCTTTCTAAGTTTGCCCAGTAACGAGGAAACGGTCCATTAATATAATTCTTATAGTTGTATTCTGTACCATTGTTTTCACCTAGTAACCACTGATTAAAAAACATATATGGATTTTTTTCAGTGTATCGATTAATATACACATCTCCTCCAAATAATGCTCCAGTTCGATATCTAATTGAACCAGGTTGTGTTTTGAATATGCAACTTTCAATAGGAAGCTGAACAATAGAATCTAATTGTCCATATTGATTCTCATAGCTCAATTTAATTGCCCCATAATATGCAGATGTATTTCTACTATACACGCCATTTGTAGGATCATCATGCTTTTCTAAATCATGAATTCTTACTCTTGAATTATCCTTAATAGAATTATTACCAACATTAACATGTGGGTCAGATAATTGACTAGATAGTTTTACTGCTACAAACTTATTTCTAAATAAATTATTAATCTTCAAATTATCAACATATGCTTGAACAAATGGATCAATATATCTTCCAGAATTATCTGTAACTGCTCTACGCCTGTTACCTTTATTAGTAATCGGTATTGCATTATTGTAAAATCCGTGAGAGTTTACTTGCAAAGCATAATCCCTAAATGGACTAAATGCATAAATAGCTTCCAAAGCAGATTGAATACCGAGAGCACCATAATATATTAATGCTGGTGCTGCTAACAGAATACCAGCAACTGTACCTACAGGTCTTGCTGTAATCATACTTGCTATATCAGGAATAGCTGTAGCAGTTCCTGATTCAGCTTGTGATATTTTTATTACACCTGCACCAAGAAATGTAGCGCTTACATCAGTCCTGTTTGTCGCCTTACCTAAAGCTGCAAGAACTGCTATACCGGCACCGACAACAGATGCAAATACAAAAGCACCATCTGTAATTAATTTACTTTTAGGATGCTTATATGGAAATTCAAATTTACCTTCAACAGAGCCATGCTCAACCGTATATACTTCTACTGCACCTTGAGAGAAAAAAGGTTTGTTAAATGTAGTATCAGGTGAATGAAAAGAGTAAATATCCTTACGATAACTTGACGGTGCAAGTGAACTGTGATCAGGTTTATTACCATTATCTTTTTTCAACGCTGTTCTTAAAAACACATTTGGATTCAAGTCATTATATGGAAAATTTTGATACAATCCTTTTTTACCAGGTTGTCCATCAATTTCATATTCCCACATGTTGTTAAACAATCCTTTAGCAACTATGCTTCTATTACCCTCACGAGATCCTCTTAATATCTCATATCCTACAATATCTTCTATAGGATTACCATCTAAATCTAACGGGTGCTGAATATTTAAAAATTCAACACCTAGTATTGAAATTTTCGAACCTGCGTTAGAGTGTATATGTGTTGTAACGTTATCAGGAAACTTATGATGTCTAATAGGTTTACCACACAATGGACCCCAAATATCAGGTTTGTCATCAGAATATTTTTCTGTAGATTCCCAATACCCCATTTGACCTGTGAAAGATAATACCCCACCGTCTGGAAGTATTCCTGAAGCCGCTGTTTTTGTAGCAGTATTATAAACCTGCCAATTTATTGTTTCACCAGGCAAAACATCATTACCAGTAGCTATTTGCGTGTCGGTTGCTATTGGTGCTCTACCTGGAATATGATAAGATGCAGAACGATGACCAGTTTTATAAATCCAACGAATAAAGAAGCTATAGACCTCATCACGCATGTATGAAGTTTTATTACCACCTCTAATGTAATAGTTAGAAGGATATTCTACAGAAACCCATTTAGACTGAATCTGGTTTGCTAAAGGTTGATAATTAAAATCAGGTCTTGTTGTTACACCAGATCTTAGTAGGTAACCATTAATCTCAAATATTTTATCACTCTTGTAATAAAGTGCATTTTGAAGAGGAATGTAAGACAAGGGTATTGTTACCCATGCTTGATCTATAAGGTCAAGAACTATTTTCTTTTGACGAGTATTATAATATCCTATTCTGCGAGCTACAGTTTGCAAATTGACTGTAGTGACCATAACAAGTTCAAACTCATCAAATGTTGTGTCTATTTCATCAATATCTATTTCCATTGAACCACCTACACCACTATGACTCCACAGCGATTGAACATTACTTGGTTTAAAGTAATCCGTTACTCTAACACCATTTACAGAGTAAGCGATTACAGCTTGATAAGAACCATTAAGTAATTGACCGGCACCTTTCCCCTTACTGATACGAATACAGGGTGTTTCTACTATAGATTGCAAGAGGGTCTTTTCACAATCCAATTCATCTGAATATTCTGGAATATAACATGAAGGATCTGGGGAAAGGTTGACGCCAGTCTTCTTATAGGGTATATTATCCAGATTAATATACCGATCAGGATTTAACCCGTCTTGCCAATAAACAGAGTGAGTACAGTCAAAGTTTTCTTTTGCTGCACCAGTAATTAAATTAGTTGTCTTAAAACCAAGACATTTATCATTTACAGATTTTGTGTATTTACACAAACCTTCATCAAAAATTCCAATTTCGCTATCGGTATTATTTGTAGAAAATACAATCCACTCACTACTTGACTTATGGATTAATCCTATTATAGTGTAGGGAGCTGTAGTACAGTATCTATTTGCCTGCTCATTTCCTAACACACCAACCTCACCAAGATGTGAATTGTTTACCGCATTACGGGCATGAGTCCACAACCCCTCACCGACAAATAGGTCGTTAAAGTCTTTAACCATACCTTTTGTAAAGGTATTGTTCTTCTGCAGACTACTTTTATTATCAAGCCCTTGACTCATAGCTTTATTTCAATTTTCTTTTTGTCTAAAAACTTATAAATGTTTTCAGTAAGATAACCTGTTAACCAAGCTTTTGTTTCTTCATCTTCGATATATCTATCTTCGCATATCCGAGTTGAAAGATGAAATATTTCATGAGCTATAAGGTTGTGAGATATTTGTTCTTGTAGAAGCACTAAATAGTACAAACCTGTTGTATAAAAAACACAACCGTCTGCGTCTTCAATAGACCAGATTTCTTTTGTTTTACGAAATGTTTTTATCGCAACTTCCTCCATTGAGTCAGTTACCATAAAAACCACATTGGCATCATAAACACCAACCTTAATCTTTTTTTGTATAATGCTCATCGTATATTGCTCTTAAACATGTTGTAGTAGTTGTGGTATTGCGCTTTTCTATTCATTTCCCAAACGCGCTTCAACTCATTAAAGTCAGGAGTATTTACATAACTAAATGCATTATTTCTTGACATTCTCAATTTCTGAGATATAAACTGCAATTTGTTTTGTACTGAAGACTCACCACTCAAAAACATATTCTCAAAGATTCGCTCTTTTAGTGCATATTCATAATATTCATTTACAATAGGGTGATCAAAAACCAAAAGATTACCCGCGTCATCCTCCATTACAGAAGAATAATTTAGATAAATTGTACCCTCGTCAAAATTGACATGGAAAAATCCATTTTCTAAGTAACCTATGTAATGACTTTTTACAGTAAGATTCCAGCAGTCATTCATAATTTTTCTGCTGGGTCTAATTTCAATTGGTACTAATCTTTTATAAGTATTAACTACGTTATTATAGATATAGGTAACTGAAGGATTATTGTCGTCATTATTAAGATTAGTATGTTGTTGACTACCAAAATTTGTAATTGACTTTTTACCAATAATGATAATCTTTACACCTGTAATTAATTGTGCTGTATCATTGTCTAAAATAATCTCACCTGTACTTGGTGTAGAAAAATCAAATGAAGCTAGGGTTCCATCAGGTAATTGTGCTTGTACAATTACATCCATTGTATTTAGAGTATGACTGATAAGATTACCATTAGGTTGTAAATCCATTGTAATCGTAAACTGATCAACACTTGTTCTAGAAAGAATGTTCTGTGCCATTAAAACACCCTCTAATAAACCCTGGTTGTAAGTCTTCTCTTTTCTAACTATAGGATGCTCATTTCTTGACTCGCAAACCAAGGCAAAATTTAACACGTTAAAATCTTCAGGTAGTCTGGCTTTTCCTTTATGTATTTCAATACACTTCTGTCTAGAAGGATTGATTTTTAAACCTAATTCTCTGTTGACTTTAATTGCTACTTTAAGCAATTCTTGTGGTTCTACATAACCTTGACTATCGACACCTTTCATGTCAATCTCAACGCTCTGCAGAAGCTCGTCAAATGTCCTATATTGAAGTTCCGTAAGCATCGTTTAATGTTTTATTGTCTAGCAAGGTGTCTGTTGTCTTGCATAATATCAGAAGGAATCTGAATCATTCCCGCGAGATCTCTTACAACATTCTGTTCGATTTCTGCAAAAAGGAATTCAGGAACATGAAATCCACGATCCTGCATATACAAACAATCATCTTTAATATCGCAATTGTATTTACTAATGTCTTCTTCAAACACACCTTCAATTCTAATAGCATCCCACTCTAGATTTGGGAAATACAAATACCCGTCTAAATACCAATAGTATTTTTTCCTATTGTATTTAAACGTCTTTTGGTTTGCAATCTTTTCAAATGTGTGCGGAAATGTTGGTACAAGTTCTTCACTTATATCAATACTTGTAACCGACCTCATAAGAGGACCCCAGTAACCCTGCATTAAAGCTGGTACTTTATCTTTTGTTCTTTTAAATGTGCAACCACTTTCAACACAATGACATTGTGCTTCAATCTTATCAATTTCAATAAGCTCAACAAAAGAAAGAGCTTGAAATACAGAGTTAAATTTCATAATGCGATTCAGGTTGTCCTGACGTCGCATCATTAGTGCTGCGTATTTGCGAATAAGGGAATGAAGAAAACGGTCGGTTAAAAAAGCGTCTTGCTTTACCGACTTAACTTGATTACGCACCCTAGATATTACTTCTCCAATAGTTACCATCCCTTGTATGTTTTAAATAGCGTGCTTAGTCAAGTGCTAGTTCATCATAACTTTCTAGGTTTTTGGTATTTTCTGCTTCCTTCATGATTCTGTAACTGTTTTTTCTAAACAGCTTGGAAACTTGAAGCGTGTGATCTACTTGAACATACAGCTTCCAGTTTTCAGGATACACTTTACCAAGTGTTCTTTTAAACCTCCGCGACCCCTGAAAACCCCATACTTCGTAATTTTTAAATCGATATCTAGTTTCATGATTAGTATAGAATATCTTTGCTAGATAATCATCACTTTCCCAGTTACGATGTTGGATTACCTTTAAATAATCCTGTGACTTTTTAAAGTCTACGTTTTTACGAATTTTAGGTTTACAGGTTCCTATGAATAAGTTGCCCACATGCTCTGGAAGCTCAACACCGTCCCTATTTTCTAACACCGTGTTCCACAATAGCTCATTAAATGTTAAGATTATATTCTTAATCTCAACATCGCTAAGCTTGTTCAAACCGTGTATTTTATCTCTCAGAAGACTGATTACAGACTTATTAAGAGTACCCAATACAGAGGGTCTAAAACGCGGTGCATTTAAGTCTGGTTTCTTAGCGTCTTTCATGCACGTCCTACAATAAGAATTTAATAAATTTTTGCCATACTTTCATGGTTTTGACCCATTAAAGTGTATAAACAAACTCTGAAACTTTACCTTTCTTCTCACAGTGCAGTTCTAAAATTCCTGCGCGCTTATTACCAGTCCATTTATTGTGGTAATGATAATAATCTGAGGATGACAAACTTGGAAGTTGACGAGTTGTAAACCCGTTTTCTTCGTTTTCTGTCAAGTATTCCTTTGACCTCTTTGTGTGATAATGTCCAACATAGAGAGTTCTAAATGATGCAGAACCCCATTCAATAGGAAATTCTGTCGCATATACCAAAGGATTGTTTTTTGTAGTCACATCACCATGCTCAAAACAGAACATATTTAAACCATATAGGTGTACTTTTCTTTCAGCATATGCGCTATCAAAATCAATATTTGACCAATCTTTAAAACCTTGCTGTAAAGCATGTACCAGATGAAATGATGACAATCTATCATGATTACCTGGTAAGTATACTATTTTTAGCTTATTGCAAAATTGAGATATTGTCCCAATTGTTTGCATAAGAGAGTCAAAAGCTTTAATGTAGGTTTCTACAGGACCTTCCCCATTTTCTACAATAGTCCCCTTTGTGGTTGTACCGTTAAATGTGTCCATATTTAGAGCATCTCCACCAACTACAAAAATTATTTCATCAAGGTAGTATGTATTGTAAGCCTTTGTTAATAAGGACTTTACACAGTTTTCAAGAATTTCTCCGAGATTTTCGTTTCCTGGTTTTCCAAAGTGAAGATCTTGAAGAGAGAAAACTCCACAGACTTTTTCTTCTGCTGATTTATTGAGCAAGATGTTACTCTTGTCGAGGGGTTGAATTTCCGGTAATTCATAATTTTGAAGAATCTCTAAAAACGTGCTTTGTATAACTTGCTCCTCTGGAAGTTTACTTACAAGTGCTGACACATACCATCGCCCACTTTTTTCTTTGTTCCAGTATTGCGAAAGTTTCCACTTTCGTGTATCAATATTAAGTAGCTCTATTATTTCTTCAGAACTTCTAGGCTCAGCAGCAAAAAGACCGGTAATTTTTGTAGTACCGGTCTCCAGATCAACGTGCTGTTCAACAATAGTAGCTCCTTCAGACTTTGATTTATCAATGACAATTTTACCAAGCTCTTCATTTAATTGACCAATGAGAGCTGTTTCTTCAACTTTATCAACTAACTTTCCTTGCAAATAATCAACAACGTGACTATCAACTACAGAAGAAATTTCACTAATTGCATTAACTATTAACTCTTTTAATGCAAGGTATTTTTTTAAGGGAATGCCTATCTTTTCAGCTTTCTCCTGATCAGAGCGTTTGCGTTTTAAACTCTGATATACAGATGAAATTAGACTCATATTATATTGGGTTTTTCATGGATAAGTTCTACAAATATATACCTTTTTGTAGAACTTGTATTGATTTTAACTATAAATAATAGCAAGAACCCCCAGTATTGCTACCGGGGGTCTCACAGACCACTGCCAGGAGAAACCAACAAACCTGATCAATGATTTTTTTTATCTTAACACTGGTATCGTCTGGTCCAATAACTACACCTTCGGTAGTAATAAGCCAGTTCATGTTATTAGCAAATAAATGCGTAAAGCCTTGCAGACGTCCACTCATAGAGCCATCAATATACAATTGACATCCAGAACCAAACTCGTCGGTTCTACACGTTGTATAGAATACATTACCACCAATATTAGCCATACTGCATGCAGCACTTGTATCACCACCCCATCCAACGTTAAAGTATTCTACAGGGTCAGTACTGCCACCACCTCCGCCACCGGGTGTAGTTATACTTACTACAGTGCTATTAGTTGGACCACCATTATTGCAGATATTAGCAACTCGATAATAAACAGTTGCACCATCAGGAGCGGTTGAATCAGTATAAGTTGCTACACTAGGCGATACAGTTGCTAACAGTGTAGAGACAGTAAGATCTAAACCTCTATAAATTCTTTGATTTGTAGAGTTAGCACCTCCTGCTGGTGTCCATGTTAATGTTACTGTTGCCATAATATTTTAAATTTTATCTTATGAGTCAAAACCCGCGTCATTCATTACTGAAAGTTCAGTTGGTGTCAAACATGGTTGGCTAGAAATAGCAACTGTATCAGAACATGAAATTTGGAATCCCCCACAAGAAACTGTGTAAGTATATGTATAAGTTGTACCATAAGCACCAGTAAATCCTAAAGCAAAACCATTAGCGTTGCCACTAGTTGCTTGAGCAGCAATACCACCACTAAATGTAACATTACCTGTATAAACAGTATTACCTGAAAGTGAAGGGAAAGAAAGTTCTACACCAGTTCCACTAACTACTTCTGTAACTGTAGGACAAGTAGGATTACAAATAAGAACGTCACTTGAATCTACTTCGCCATTAGTACATACGTTAACAATCTGATAAGTATAAAGTATGTTATCAGAACCACTAGTATCTGTGTACGTACTAGCTGCAGTACCAAGAGTTGCAATTGTTGCAAAAGCTCCTCCGCCTGATTTTCTTTGCACACGTTGTGCTGTTGTTGTTTGACCACCCGCAGGGGTCCAGTTTAAAGTAAATGATGGCATGTTTTTATAATTTAATGTTTATGTTTAAGCTAAAGTTTGTACTGAAAGACCTGTTGGTGTTGTACATCCTATACAGTCTCTTGTTTCTATCAAAGTTGGACATGGTGCTCCACCGTTTTCAGCAGGTGTTACAACAGTTCTAGTTCTTGTCTGCTCACCGTTAACACAATTAGACCAAGGACTCCAATCTGAAACTACGCAATCTACAGGTAAACCCCCATCACAATCTTGAGTTTCTGTAAGTGCAGGACAAGCTGTTCCACCACATGATGCTGGTGTAACAACAGTTCTTGTTCTAGTTCTAACTCCGCTAACACAATTTGACCAAGGACCCCATGCTGATACAACACAGTTTACAGGAGTACAACATGACCTTGTCTCTACTAGTGGAGGACAAGCAGTACCACCACAAGAGGCGGGAGTAACTACTGTTCTTGTTCTTGTTTGAATGCCATTAACGCAGTTAGACCATTCGCTCCATTGAGATACTACACAGTTTACTGGTTGGCAGCATTCTCTTATTTCAATAAGTAAAGGACAAGGATCGCCTCCATTAGATGCTGGTGTAATAACTGTTCTAGTTCTTGTTTGAGTACATATTTCTATTTCGGCGCCTTCATCTGGACAAATGCATTCACCCCAAGCACTCCATTCTGATACAACACAGTCAACAGGTTGAGGTGTACCATCACAACAGCACTGAGAAAGTTTTGTCATGATTTTAATCAAAACGCTTTCAAGACGCTCATTTGTTGTAACATTTAAGCATGGAAAATTGGGTCCTGTATAAAGAACACAATCATCTTTATATAACTCAACACACGGCTCCCCAGCACATACTGGAGGAGGTGGTACAGTAACCGGAGGTACTGTTTGTTGACAAGGTTGACAATAATCGTTAGGGTACATCTTTATCTAATGTTTTATGTTTTTAAACTACACCACCATTACCACCACCGTCATCACAAGGATCTCCTAAATCATCAATTGCAGCTTCACAATCTGGGTGAACAGCAAGTACTACAGGAGCTGAAACAATTTGTGAAGATGTCCCAATTACATGCCATGCGTATGGGGCATTAGCTGAACCTGAAATATTTACACCCTGATTAACAGTTAATTGGCTGTTACTTCTAACATTCAAAATTGTAGGGCTAGCACCACAACATCTTTCTACCTGATAATAGTAATATGTAGTACCACCACCGGAAAGAGTACTAAACAATCCACTTGTTACAGCTGAAGAACCACACTCGTAATTAACTACAACGTCTACTCTATAAGAACTAGAAGCATTTAAGCCGCTAAATAAGTACTGACCTATAGTTGTCTGTGCAGTCTGATATGTAATTGTTCCAGAGTTATTTTTTAGAGTTACAGTATAAGATATAACTGGTGTAGTTCCGGTTGTAGGTTCTGCCCAAACTACTTCTAAACTACTAGCTGTAGCTTGTACTAATGAAACCGTTCCAACAGTGGGTTTATTACAAGTAAATGTTGAGGTTTTAATAGCAGTTTTAGAACAAGTTAGACCTGAACCAGTATAAGTTGTTGTGACTGTAAATGTTAAGTCTTTATCAGTAGGAACGTTAGGATTTAATGACGCAAGATTTATTTCAAATGGACCACCATCAGGAGATACAAAATTTCCTAAAGTAAATGGAACATCCACAAAGTTTGCACCGTTATTCCAAGCGATTCTAACTCTTGTTCCTAATTGCTCTGTTAAGCCACTTGGTATTGTTGAAAGTCCTGCAAACGTTAGTGAAGCACTTGTTCTTTGCTGGTTAACTGTTAGTAAGAAATCAATAATAAGGTCAGTACACTTAATTGATGTTACTACACCAAGATCATCAACTCGATCTCTAATGTCACATAGTGTAAGCCAGATGTTATTAATAGTATCAGCAACAGATGTAGGATTATTAACCCAACCAGGTAGCTGAGACATTACAGCTACTCCATTACCAGATAACTGGAATTGACTTCCAAGATTATTACATTGTTTAGCAAGTGCCTGAAGAATTTGTGAAGTTGTACCCGTTGCGATTCTTAAATCACAAAACTCGTCTTCTAAATTCAAAAAAGCATTTTGTATGGTTGTAGGAGTACCCGGAGTACCTGTACACTGTGGAGTTACTGTAATAGAAGTTGAACCTCCACCGCCTGAACCATTTTCCAACGTTGTTACACGTGTTTCAAGATTTGTAATACGTGTATTATGAGAAGCAATGTTTCCAATAAGCGTGCATATCTCTGCAGCAAGTTTTCTGCTATATGCAGTATGCTCTAAGTATTCTATAAAGTCACCATCGTTGTTGGTATAACGAAGACAAGGAGGAAGCTGTACATTCACAGAACCACTACCACCTCCATTACCTCCATCAATAAGATCTTCTAAAGAACATATTTTGTCAATAAGAAGTTGTAAAAGTTGGATAAGTGTCTGTGGATCAGATTGATACTGCTCAACTAAACATTTAAAATCTAATGTAGTAATATCAATTACACCGCTTGTAGATTCACAAAGAATCGTAGCAAGCTTATAAACTACATCATCGATTGTATCACCTTTGCAAAGATTGATGCAAGGGATATCCGGACCCTGCCATATCACACATTGTGACGATACAGCTGAGCATCCGGGGGTTGTATTATTCTTTACAGGTTTCATCCTTATAGTGTCTTTATATGCTCGGTAATTTTGTTTAACGTGCAACAAGAAGTCGCAAGCTTCATTTCGTTTCTGTCGAGTTCTGTCACACGTTTGTAGACTTCTCGAATATCTGCAAGATGATCAATCTCTAATGGTTTAGGACAAGACTTTATACCGTAACGCTTTGCTTTAAACGCTTTATAAACAGCGTCTGCAAATAATCCGTCAATATGTTCTTGTACTTCGCTCATTTTTTCTTTAAAGATTCTTCATACTGCGCAAGACACTGAGAGCAACATTTTGTTCCGTCAGATGCTGTTTTGACTTGGCATCCGCAAGTAATGTTCGTTCCACAATTAGCACAAGTGTTGTTACTCATATTCTTTGGTTTTAGTGACAATTACAACTTCTTGTATATGGAGTACCGCATGAAATACAGCATCCACTATGATATTTGCTTAAAAGCTTTTCAGCATAAGTCATCATATCAATAGCTTGAGCAGGAGCGTGACATTGCTCTGCTTTTGCTTTAGCACCATCTAGATATAATTTAATATATCTCAGATCATGTAATTTTTTATGAAGCTCTGCTGTAGGCTCACATTTTTCTAACTGAAGTCTACAAAGTTCTGCAGCATAAGAATTTATGATCTTTGTAGTTCTTAAATGATAATATTCTACAAATACTTTTTCATTAGGACTTATAGAATATCTGATTTTGTAAAGTCCGTCGGGTAAGCCAATCAACGTTTCGGACTGCGGATGTTGTAGACCTAAGTCTATACCGCTTATATTTTTTGAAAATCCAGGTGTAAGTCCTTCTGAAATAAATATAGGTTCCTGAAATCCTGGAAGATATATATCTAAACGAGGACATTCAATAGGCAATCCCTGTCCGTATACAGACGCATCAACAATGCGCAGTACCGTTGGAACTGCAGTATCTGGAATATCTAATGCTAAATAATGTTTGATTGCCATGACATGTACCTCTACAATAAAATTTACAAAAAAGTCTCCATAAAGCAAAAAAGGAGAGGAGAGTTTTTTGCTCTCGCTCTCCCTTTTGCTTAGGTTATATGTTTACCTTAGAGTGTCTCTAGAGCAACACTGTTACCAGCAGCAGCAAGAGCTGCTTCAACGAATGTTTCGAAATCAGCATTAGGAGCGGTAACAACCACTTTAATCAAATACTGATCAGCATCCATCATACCGCTAGGGTTGCTAGAACGAGGTACACTGTGAAGGATGTAGTAAGCACCATAAGATGCAGTACGGCTGATGCTACCCAAAGTGGTATCATCCAATACTTCACGCAAACGAGCATCAGTTTGGAAAGGCTCTTGCTCGTAACGCTTGCTAAGGATAAGTTCACGAAGAACAGTCTCACCAAAACCTTTACCTTGAGCAGCAGCTTGTACTTGTGCAACTGAGAAACAGTTACTAGCACAAGGATCGCCATTGTCTTCCAAAGCAGAAGCGTAGATTTGAATTGGTTCAAGCTCTACATGATCCATTGGAGAGAAAGAACAGTCACCAAATTTGGTATCTACATAAGCACCAGTCAATCGCAATTTAGCAGCTTTTTGAGCAGCAGGAAGTGCAATCCATGCAGAAGTTTTGGTAGTAGAAGTTCCGGTTACAACACCTTGAGCATTCTTAGTGATGTACAATACAGCAGCAGAGATAAACTTGCTCAAGATAGGATCTCCAGCAATCTCAGCAGCCCAAGCTTCAAATACAGTCTCAACACCTACAGGAGTGTTAGATGAATCGCAACAACCAGTGTAGCTATCCAAAGTCTTGTAGACATTGTGAGTTAAGAAACGAAGAGCAGGTGAACCTTTTACATCCAAACGAAGACGTACAGTCTTTTCGCAAGGAATAGTGCAGTAATCATTCTCACCAACAGTGATGATTTGATTAACAGGAGCGGCAGGAGCTACATAGTAGAACTTGCTAACAAATTTAGGGTTAATACCTTTTGTCTTTACAGACTCTTTGTAACCACCGTGGAAAGGACCAATTTTGTCCGATGCGTGGAAGCTACCTTGAGCAAGGTAAAACAATTTTGTAGCAGGAGCTGCAGTCAGGTCCTGAATAGCATTGGTCTTAGCGTCAATTACAGACACTTTACCAGGGTGAGATTCCAAAGACACAACGTGCTCGGAAGTGCTCGAACTTTTCAATCCGTTAGTACCAACTAGTACCTTCTGGAATGCATGGGGAAAGTAAGCCATTTTTTAAAAGATTTAGGGTTAAAAGATTATTTTAAAAATTTTAGTTTGTAGAGTGTTTGCGCTATCGATTGAGCTATTTCATCTATCTGATTTTGCACCCACCCCTCACTATATAATATACGTTTTTCTTCCAATATTTTGTAGAATTCAGTTAAAATTTCTACAGAATCTGTTGATTGAGTGGATGCTGGTATAGATATTTCCTGTAATCCGTGTATACCTTGAATACCTTCAGCTAAGCTGTCAATCAAATCTAACAGTCCAGAATAAAACTCATCAAGAGCTTTATGTTCAGAATAACTTTTTGTTGAAAGATGAATCAAATGAATTTGATCTCTTAAACCAAATAAGCTACCCAAAAACTCACCGTGTGTGCTAGAAGGACGTTTGATGGTTTTTTGTAACATTATGAATTAGCTTGTGCGTTTGATTTATTTCTCTGGTACTGACTAAAGTTTTCGATATCTCCTGCAAGAATTGCAACTGCTTCATCAATAATGATTTCGACAATGTCATCTTTAAATTCTGACTCTACATTTGTACCAACTGCACCGGTTGAGATATTAACACAACCATCAAAATTGATTGTACGTGGTAGTCTGTAGTAAGTCAAAGTTGCTTTTTCAATATCAAATGTTGTACTTGTATAAACTCTGCAACGATTGTTTCCCATCGTACAAAAAGTTTCACCCCATTCAAATGACGGTTTTCTAAAAGCATCATACAAAAGGTTGTCAACATCTCCCACTTCAGCTAAATAAACAACAACAGGTCTTGAAGGACAACATTTGTCTTTAGCAATAGCTGTCATACGCTTGAAATACAAGTAGTTCGGAGGTAGTTTATCAGTTTCAAAATATGTATCATAATCTGAACCCGTAAGAACTGCTTCACTTACAAGAATTTGTAAATCATCAATCATAATCTTTGATGCTTCATCACCTTGTTTGCGAATGTTACTACCAGCAACTTGTCTGCGCACCCATTCTAGCTGAGCTTTGTTGAAAGCTTCAACAATCTGCCAGCATTCCAAGTTGTCGTAATCAAGAGAAGCTAGTTTATTTAACCGCTCCTTAAACTTGATTTGTAACAGGTTGTTGTTCATTTACTCTCCAGTATTTAACTATTCCAATATTTTTCTACAGTTCTAGTAAGGTCTGCAAGAATTTCTTCATTCAAAGGATTCTTCAGATACTCTACAATTTCAGAAGGATTTTTACCTAGCATTGTGCTACTGCTCATATGATAGATATAACCATCTGCTCTAGTTGCAAGAAGCTTATAGAATGTTCCATCTTTTACAATAGAACGCAGTTTTAATGTTTCCATATCCAAACTGCAGATTTCTAAGAAACGTTCTGCTGTTTTGCGTTTATCTCTATCTACAGACTCACCATTAATGTATTTATCCATATTATCATACATTACATCAACAGGTGTACTCTTACGATATTGAGTAGAACTTGCATCTACAACTTTACATACATAGAACAGCTTATTTGCATTCTTGTCATAAAGCTTTTGAAGTTCAGCAAGTGCTTTGTTTCTGATCTTTTTAACTTCTGTCTTAATAGCTGCGGTTTCTTCGTACTTATCTAAGTAAAACTTAGGAGGAACTGCACGACTACGGGCATCTTCAAGACTTTTAGCAATAATTGAAAAACCACCAGCCTCAATTGCACGCAACTTAATTAGATCATATGCGTCTTTTTGAGGATCTAAAAAGATAGGTTCATTACCACAACGAAGTACAATTCTGCTCCAAAATTCATCATTAGTCGGTTTTAGAAGTTTTACCTTATTCCAAAATTCTTTGTCTTCAGGATCTACTTCATTTGAAGCAAGTTCTTTTTCAAGAGTGCTTACAATTCGTCTAATTTCACGAATCATAGCATTACGCTCATCTTCATCTAATCTCTTAAGTTCTGGAGCAAATTCATTCAGACCTGTGACAAAACGTTTAATACCATTGTTTTCTAAACATGCTAACTGTTCTTCATGAAATACTCCTTCAAACAGTGACATACTGTAACGCTCAAGACCCATGTTTGATGAGCCATTGTCTACGTAAGGTCGAATAGCAATTGTGCTACTTCTCTTTAGAGAATTGTGTTTCTCAATCATTGTTTCCATACTTGGTTTTTGTTGGTTTATATTTTTGCAACTATTAGTTTAAAGCTTCTGAACCACGACAAGGTTGTTACATCTCAGAAGGAACCTGGGTTGCCCCAGGTGAGTTGTCGAATTTAATCGACATCGAGGAGGTGGAAGATTGTAAAAACAAAAACTGGGGGAATGGTTACCCCCAGATTTGTAATAGGTTATTCTTAGAAAGAACCACCAGTGATCGGGTTTCTCATAACGATCTTCAACACTTTGGTTGGATCTTTTACCCACAAAGCAGGCATCGTTTGAGTCATGAACACACGGTATCCGTTAAAGTTTCCGCTAGAAGAGAAACCTTGAGTACGTCCCATGTAGTCCATAGTACCGTTCTGATAGAACCACTTCAGTTCGTTATCCCACTGCAACTTCAACAAGAAGATGTTGTCGTTGGTATTATCAGTGATATCGAATACAATAAAGTTGTAGCTTGACAGAGGGAAACCATCAATGATTGGGTTTTCAATATCGTTAGTATGAACGTTATCAAAAGCAGGGTTCAACACAAACTTAACGTTTGCCAAGAAAGGAATTGTGTAGCTAGTGAAAGCGAATCCAAAATTCAGATCCATTCCCTGACCGGTGATTGCACCGATATCAGCAGCTTGTACCACAAGACCTGCACCCATAGCTTCTTTCTTGATAGCGTCGTTCACCATCTTCATACCAGCCATACCAGTTTGTACGATGATCTGACGCTTAGGATCTGGTCCTTTAAATTCAACTTTACCATTGTAGAAGTTGAAGATTTCGCTACGGAAAAGCTCAAGGTTGAAAGAACCTTTGTTGTAGATACGCTTGAAAGAGTTGTCCAACTGCTTCCAAAGACCTACTGACAAGCGGATATCATCTGGACCATCTTGCTTAACGCGACCACCTTGTCCCCACATCAAGTAGGTTTCGATGTCTGTTGCAATTTTAGTCAAGTGAGCTGCTTCCAAATTGGTAACGAAAGAGCGAGATAAAGTACCGCTATCATAAGCTCGCTTGATGTAGTCTTTACCCATCTTAGCAACCATAGCATCGATAGAAGTAATTGAAGGATCAATACTCTTATCGAATGAACGCCAGATTTCAGTTACAGGTACGCTACCATCAGCTTGCATACCACCTTTCATCATCAAGTCAGCGCGGCTAGATACACTGTAGTGTACGTGAGCTTCAGCACCACCTACGTAGTTGTAGAACTCACGGAATCCAGTGCTCAATTCTCCGATGTCAGAGAAACGCTCACCGTATTCACCACGAGCAGAACCTTTACGGAACAACTTAGTACCAGGCTTAACAAAATTCTTGTCAAGACCTTTTTGGTTGTCGTTGTTTACAAGTTGAACAGTGTAAAGAAATCCGTCACCAGTAGGAAGAATATCTTCTGCAGTAACGTACATTTCTGCACCATTGTACTTATCGTATGTGATGATATCACCATGTCCGAAAGAACGCTTGTTTACTTTAATTTTGAAAGATGTACCATCTTTTCCAACATTTGCAGAAGCGCCTGGTTCAGCGTCTTCAGTAATGTAAGGAAGATCTTGTACGATAGGTGTTTGCCATTTGTACTCACCACGAGGGTTATTTACAAGAATGGTGTTTTTACCACCAAAAGATGCCATCTGATAAAGAGGCATTTCTACCTTCTGGGTCATTGCCCACAAGTCTACAGGACCCAAATCCATGGGTTCTGCACTCTTGAGCATGTTCACCAGGTGGTAGCTGTCCACGTGAGAACTAACTTTGTAGCTAGTATCCCTGAGGAAGAGACCATTGTTAAGAACAGGTGTACTCATTTTTGAAAGGGTTTTAGGATTGAATTGTTATTGTTAAAGGTTTATTTAACTTCTTTTGAATATGTTTGACGGACGAGGTATTTTTCTTCCGGCTTTTTCTTCTTTTTCGTCAGCTACTGTTCCTGCAATTTTTCTTGCTTCTTCAGTTTTCAGCTTACGAACTGTGTCTTGTGTTGCCTGGTTCTTTGCTTGTTGACGAATCTGATCTTTATATGCATCAGGGTCTGCCAACAACCAAAGCGCTTCAGCAACTAAATCATATCTAGGTTCTTGGAACTGATACTTCTCAAGAAGATGTCCTAGAAGATTTGTTTGCTTACCCGACATAGACTGGTATTTTGCGTCAGTCAATTCAGAAAACAAGAAAGTTTGTGTACGTTTATCGATTTTTACACCGTTTAGATCACCAATTTTTAGCGTCTCGTACACATTATTCATGTAATCACGAGCAGCTTTTTCTTGTTGCTTTTTGTATTGCTCTTGACGTTGAATCTGCTCTTCAAGAATTTCTTCTTGCATCTTTTCGAGTTTGGGTTTGAAACTATTAGATTTTTTTTCCAATGTTCCAAAATCTTCCCACTCTTTAATTTGCTCTTCTATATCTGTGTCACTACCAAAATTGGTTGCTCTCAGATACTGACGTACCACATGATGTGCGTCTGCTTCAGGATCAAAAGACTTAGTCTCTTCAACTTGAGCTAACGCTTTGAACAAACCTTTAATGTCTGTTCCACCATTTGCTACGTAACGAGCTGCATATTGCAGTTCATCGGGTAGTGATTCAAAGAACTCTGTTGGAGTTTGATCTCTAATCGCTTTTTCGCGTTCCTGGAAATTTGCTTCAAGAAGCTCCTTCCAGTCTTTCATAGAGTACTCCTCTAATTTTTTATCATCTTCAAAGGGGATGATAAGACCCTCTTCAATTAACTTAGAGAATGTTTCAACCATTCCGCTTTTGTCAACTTTTTTTCTTCCTGCTTTTAAATCAGAATCTTCCTCATCATCACCAGCGGGATTCAAATCATCCAACACATTATCTGTGTTAATGGGTTCTTTTTTATCATCTGCTGAATCATCCTTATCATCATCAGCATTTTCATCTTTGCCATCATTCTCAAGAAAGCTCATATCAACAGCCGCATTTCTTGAAAAGAGACTAGGTTTTTTTGCATCACTCTTTCCATCTCCAGTTAATACATCTTCTGCGCTAGGCATCGGAAGAAAATCATCAATGTCAGAGAGCGTTACAGATTCTACATTCGTAGATTGGTTTTTGTCTGTAGCCATAATTTAAAGTGTTGGTTTCTTTGTTGTTCTACATTAATAATCTACACATTATAATCTATTTCTAAACTTTCGAAAGTTAGTTTTAGAAAAGAATGTGTGACATTTTTCGGATTATATCGCTAACCCATTTTTGGGTCTTATCAATCTTTTTTATCAAAGCGATTTTTATTAGTGCGAGCGACTTCTACTTGCTTTTGAGCAATCTCTTTTCTTGTTTGAAGTTCTTGTCTTTGCAAGTCTAATTTCTGCTGATCAATTGCATTTTTTGAAATAGATGCTTCACGACGCATATTTAATTCTTGATCAGCACGATCTTTTTTATCTAAATAATCAAGAGTATCTCTAAAGTCAGACTGACTATTTTTATCAAGATCCACCATTGCACCGTAACCAGCAGATCTAATTTCAGCAACTCTTACGTCATTGTCACGCTCAAGCTGCGCTTGCTCTGCTTTATACTGCTGTTCAGCCATTAAACGCTTATCAAGACCTTCTTGTTTCATGCGCTCAATATCTTGCATTTGCTGCATTTCTTGTTGCTTAGCTTTAGTTGTCTTTTCTTCAATACCTTTTAGAGTGTGACTAATTTCAGCAAGGGAGTCTGCTTGAACAAGTTTACCAAGATCATAGATAGATGCACCGGAAGTATTATTACTCAAAGCAAGTTGACGGATTTGTTCCATGATCTGCTTCTGATTCACCTTAGTTGTAACAAAGATGTTAAGATCTCTGGCAAGCATTTCGGTACCGCTCATTTCAAAATTAACCTTTTCATCCATTCCTGTCATATACTGAAGACGAACCGAAGGTTTATGTGAATGATAATACTGAGCCAAATCTGTTCTCATTTGATGTACTCTAGGCATTAGATATTCAGAATGCTGAATAAAATAAGTTTCAGTCTGTGAGTAAGAATTATTTACAGCTTGTTGGATTCCTTGAGCAGTTTCTTGAGCATTAACAGCGCCAAGACGTTGAGGTGAAATACCAATAGTTTCAAATGCTTGTTGTTTAAAATAGTTTGCCAATTGAATTCTTGACATTAACCGCTGAGTCTGTTCAAGATTCAATACTTGATAATGCTGAAAATTTAACGCATTTTCAGTATTAGTGATAGAAGTATCCAGTGGCAACATCTGGAATGACTTCATTGCTACATATGCTTTTGCAAAATTGTTCTGTCCCCAGTCTTCACCCATTGATTGACGAGGTAAAGCATTCTGATCAAGCATAATTACTGTACCCAATTCATCAATAAGAATGTCAGCAATCTGATTGTTAACAAGGTTGTAACCAATTTGGAAAGGTTTCATTTTGTCAACCAGTGCTACTGAACGACTGTTTCTGTCTGAGAAAACAGAACCTTCTACGGGAAGCTTACAACCATAAGGAGTAAAATCACCTTTGAATTGAAATTTAACAGGCTTAACGTTAAGATAGATTGGGGCAAGTCCTGTCGCATCAGCATTACCATAGAAAGTAGGTCGGTTTGGTCCTAATTTAAGTCCACCCCAAACTTCATTAATCCAGATCCATTCTATGTGTTCACCATAAACAAGATTATCTGCTGTTTTTCTTTTAATAACCGAAGTATCATACATCGGTTTATTGGTGACTTTAAAGTTCTCGTCTACAATCATTTTAATTTCACTACCATCATCCTCTATACGAGTTAGATATCCCAGCATCCGCTGTGACTTCCAATAAACAGTAGTTACTCTTAAAAGATTTGTAGTTCCATAGTCATAAAGGTCCTCGGATTCTTCCAAGATTTGTGTGATCACATCGTCACCTTGACCCAGGAAGCGGTCGTTAACACTGACGAACTGACGGTAACCCAGAGACGGACCTTCTGTATTCCATTGATGAGAACGAGTAGCATCATAAAAAGTACCATCGTTTTGATATCCTGAAATAGCATATCCTGCAGCTTTTACAGGATAAATTGCTTCTAACGATCTAAGCTGTTCCTCAGTCATCATATAACCATACTTGTCAATGATATCAGAAGGACTCATTAAATCAACTTTACCAGCCCAGTTACCTTGAGAAATATATCTTACTTCTGGTGATTTGTGATAGAAAGTCAATACAGGATTCCACAATTCAATTTCGTAGTCGTCCTCATTCATTTTAAAATGCCAGAATTCTCTATCGGTAATTAACATGTCTTTGAAAGCCATGTTCTCAAGCTCTTTTATTTTAAAGCGTTCTTCGTCAACAAGATGCTGATGCATCGCCCACTGTTCAATCATTGAACGGTAGTCTTTTTTAAAGTATGCTTCAATTTCAGGTAAAGACTTAAGGTTTTCAGGATTCATTGCTTGTTGAGCTTCTTCAGAATCCATTTGCATACCCTGCGCCATAAGCATTTCCATCATTTTAGCTTCAGCATGAGATAGTAGATATTGCTCAACCATAAGACGCTTCTCTTCAAGCATCTCATTATATGAGATTTCATCTACAGCACGGTACATAATCCGATCATTGCGCTTAGCAAATTCACCAGAAAGTACGTTGATTACATTAGGGATAATGGGAAAAAACTTAAGCTCTAACGCAGACTCATCTGTCTTTGTCAGAATATTAATAAGATCGGCTTGCTCATTATCTTCTTCAATAATGTAGTCAGTCTTATCAATTACACCATTAGCAAGCTTATAGTTTTTAAGAAGTTTACGGGCGTTCCTACGAATTTGCTTAAGTCCTTGCATTTCGTACCAGTCCATATTCCACGCACCCCATTCCTCCGTTTTTTCTTTGGTGGGTAAAAATTGTACAGGTTGAGTAATTGTACCCAACCGATTATATTCAGCTTTAGCGCCGTTTTTTAGCTGTAATGCATTAAATATTTGCATCTTTCATTGGATTAAAGTCTATCATCGAAAGTTCTTAAAGGGGTTCCTAGGCTTTCCTGAGCTTAAAGTTGCGTTTTTAGAACCTCCAATATGCCTAAAGGGACTCATTTTTAAGTTACTATTTTTTGGTGAGTTCTCCAAATTGGTGTTCTCATACTCTGTTTTTCTCGCATAACCTCTATTAGAATGCTGTATTTTGGAGAACGCCACCAGTGCAGCAAAACTTACTAAACGGTCAACGTTCAGTCCTTCTCTGTACGCCTGCATTTCTTTAAGAAGCATGGGGTCTGGAATTCTTTCGACACCATATACTGTCTTTACAATTTCCCCGTCACTTTTTGTAATGTGATCCAGCTCTTCCGTCAAAAAAGAAACAGCATAACTCAAGAGGTGTGTTTTAAATATACTACCAACGTTACGCCATCCATATTCCTGGAAGACATTTGTATTTGCACCTAAGTCTTTAAGAAACAGAATTTGATTTTTGGGTACAAGATATCGCTGCTTTCTTCGAGCTATCATATGCTGAATAAACAATGAGATGTTGTTTTCTACAATTGTCCAGGCATTGTACCATTCAATTATATTTTCTAATCTCTCATGGGTTTTATTCAAGTCATCAAATCTCCCACACCATACAGCAACCACCTTGTCACGCTCAACGTGACTTTCAACGGAACCATCGCTTTTCTTTTTAGTAATTTCTATAGAGGTTTTGTAGACAATGATTGAGCACAGTGAATCTGATGTAGTTGTTTTACCTTCGGAAACAGGGTCGACTGAAGCGTAATACATTCCAAAAGTAGGATCTTCAACAGGTCGTTCATATACTACAATTGTACCTTCCTTGTCAGTAGTCTTTGGTGAAATAGGAAATTCACTAATTGGTAGTTTTCTCGATTCGCGAACTGCAATCTTACCATTTTCATCCCTATACAAATCAACATATTCAGTATAGTATTCTCGTTCTTCAATTCTTCTCAACTGGGCATTTACAAGATGTAACGGGAATAGAGATACTTTTCTATTCGCGAATGCTTCTTCGATGTTAATAGGTTTCTGAGAAATGCGTAATTGATAGTCTTGTGCTTTAAGTTTTTTCTTCCAATCCTTACGCTCCTCAACAATCATTTCTAGCGCTTGTTCAACTAGGGAATTACCGTATTCATCAATACACGGAAGCATAGACCACTGTTCTGGAATAAACAAACCACATTCTGCATATTCCCAGTTTTCATTTAACAGATTAGTACCTACAGCAAGAACGTCTTTGGAATCGGGTTGTAATATCATTTCCTTCAGTGGTTCACACTGATCCAAATCACCCACAGACCCTGCAGCTACAAACATACCTGTGTAGATCATACCTGATTTTAATGCGGGTAATAAGTATTCTATTGTTTTATCCATGTTAGGGGCAATACCTGCTTCCTCATGAAAAAATAAATTACATGGACCGCCTACACCATTTGTCGGATCTTTATCCAAAGACAACCCTATGATGACTGAGTTTAGACCTACGTCTTTCTTTCTTCCACCAGCATTAACTTCGATTTTTTGCTGCCAGTTAAGAATCTTATCAGGATTACAAGGTCTGTACCATGCAGTGTGTTGATTCAAGAAGTTTCTGTATTCTTCCATAAATCGCCATGTACCCTTTTCATTAATGTAATCTTTTAGAGAACCTGCCATTTTATTGATAGAACCCTCCTCAAACCAGAAGTTGTTTATCATTTTTGCAGTATGGAAATAAGAAGATGCAATCTGACGTTTCTTTAAAATCGCAACATGTTTAAAACTGTATTTTGCAATGTCCTCGTAGAGTGCCATGTGATACTGCGCATCTCTTATGTCAGCAAACGTAAATTTTCCCTGCTCTTTATTGTAAATGGGCAGAAAGTTTAACCACATGTAATAGTCCCTTGTTAAGTACCATGTTTTACCAAGAGGGTTTTTAAATATTACACCTTTTCTGCATTTATTTTTTTCGTTATTCCAATAATCAATAAAGTCCTTACTACGAAATGGTGCAGCACAGTATACTTTTTGTTGATTAAATATCTTTGCCTGCTCGTTAAAAAGTTTAGTAGTTTCATCAAAAGCATACAAACCTGGTTCCTTAAAAATAGATTTAAGGAAATCTACAAACTGTTCACGAGTATTGTAACTTGTAATACTCCACTCACCAACAGATGCATCGTATGTAGGTATGTCAATAAATGTTTCCAAGTATTACTCTATTACAGCCAAGTCTACAACCTCTTGTATAAATGAGGGATCACCGTTTGAAGTATTAACCACGTAAATCAAAGTTTTAATATCCTTTGATTTAACTACCGGATATTTAGTTTCTCCACCACTCCAGTAAGCTTTATAATCTTCTCTATGTACTATAGACCAAAGTTGTGTATAAGGGTTAAAATGGAATAACCAATTATAAAATCCTTCTTCTAGCATAATTTCTTTATCATTAATATTTTTATAAAAGCTATAAAACCAAATACCGATACTATAGAAAAACATTGAGAATGATTCGTTTTTCCATTTATCCAATGACTTAAACGATATTTCACAAAAGAACCATCCTAGTCTATCGGTAATACTGTTTCTAATTTTATATAAAAAGGTCATCATACGGGTGTCTTTTATGTTTTTTAATTGACTTGCGCAATAAGATATATAGTCCAAAGAACAATCCCGAAACGCAATAAAAAATTATATCCGTAATCCAATAAGAACCTGTCAAGTCCATTACTAGTTTGAATAAAGCATCGAATCCAAACGGATTGAAAAACATTGCGATCATAAGTAGTACTGTCGCCAACTTCTGTTTGTCTACTGTCACCTTCATTACTCATATTTATTTCGTTTCGTTATACTATTGGTCATATGCAAGTTGTTGACCACCTCTTGCTGTACCTTTTTGCTCTTCCATCAAATCTTTGTATGCACCTTTAAATGACATTCTTATTTGTTCAAACTTAGCTGCTGCATTAACTAGTGAATTAATGTTACCATCTCTACCGTGTTCAACGGGCGTATTTTCCATATATCTTGCCAATCTGTCAAGCATTTGCTTTATACCCATATAAGCACGATATGTAGGTGTTTCATATAACTTCTCACAAAATTTAATTGCGTCTCTAATAGTAATATCCTCAGTTGAAAACTCAGCGTTCACTTCTCTAAGTATCAGTTCTTCCTTATCATTTTCAATAATGTCAAAGAAAGGATTCAATTCAGGATTAGGACATGTCATATAAAAAACGTATCCATAAATTGACAAATAATCATTAGGATACTCGTCTTGTATTTTTTTAAGTGTCCCCAAAACAAAGCAATGCTCTGTTGGAACTACTGTACCATTTTGGATATCAAACAGCTTGACCATATTTTTTTGATAATAGTTTTTCCTTGTTGTCTTGATAATGCTTCAAAAGACTGACAACTTCATCTTTCAAATAAGGTAATCTGTATATAACCACCTCTTTAACTTTTGGGAACCCTTTCTCATCATAAATCACAAGGGGAAAACCATTTTCATCTTTTTCCTCTCTTTCCTCAAACATGATATGATGAATAGTAAGTTCACCTGGTTGAAGTTTAGGGTTATGCTTTAACACGATATACATGTATATAGAAAGTTGAAGATTGTAATGATTCAGATTACAATCATCTAAATGAGAAACTGGATATTCCATTTTTTGAGAAATACCTTCCCAGTTTCTGTAGCTTTCTTTTTTAATTTCTTTGTTTGTTTTGTAGTCAGTAATGTACACTTTACCATTAGCTACTTCAACTAAATCACTTTGTCCACATACAGCGGCTGACTTGAGATATACCATGTGTTCAGGATAAATACCTTCTGTAAGTTTTTGCTCTGGGGCAACCTTGTAACCTTCAGCATCTACAATAGGAGCTACAATTGGTAATTCGGTATTATACCTGACAATAGTATTACAACCTAAAAGATCATCCTCTCTTTGTTTGTGATACCAGTTACCAAGAGATGTTGCACGATCTGCTTCTTTTTTCCAAATAGCGCGTATTTCTTCTGGGTTCATCCCATACCACTTACTCTTTGCATTGCGAGATGACTTTTCAGAAATAGATTTTGGATCAAATGGTTGTTTGTAAAAACTTAAAAGTGAAGTAGCACTTACCCACTTTATAGAATCCGATTTATCTATTGAGTGATAAGAATGATCTGATTCGTTAAAAAATATTTCCATAGGTTTTGGTTTTTAAAGTCCTAATTTTTGTTCAAGCTTTTGAGCTTCTTCTTCGGTAAGCTCTTCTTTCCATTTTCCCACCGGACAACTACTTGATAAACTTCTGATTTTCCAGTGTAGTTTACATCCGCATTCTCCGCAACAAGGTTGAGTTCCTGGTACAAGACATTTTTCACCATTTCTATCAATATGCTCACAACTGTCGCATATGTACATTCTCTCATAGGCGATGTTTTCAACATCGTCTTTGGTAAATATTGAATTCTTAATGCCCTCAAATATTTGTCCCTTGTTCTTCCAGATTCTTATTACGCTGTTCATCTTGTTTTCTTTGGTTTTTAATTTCAGATTTTTCTTGTTCAAGCATTGCAACCTTTTCTTTTAAATCTAAAAGTTTGTCAAGTTGATCATATTTATCTTTTAAAATGCTATACTGTTGTAATGTTTTAGGAGCACCAATTGATTCAATTAACCTTTGCAGTCGAGCTAATTTATTTTCTAAAGACCAGGGTTTAACTACAAATGTTCCAAGATTAGGAACTTGAATATGCGTGTGCTTAACCTGAGACATTTGATTGTGAACATATTTCCAATACTGCACAATCACTGAATCAACTAATTCTTGATTTAGATTAAGCTTCTCTGCTGTCTTCTTTACTATTGGATTTCTCTTGGTTGGCTTCAACTGCTAGAAAATTATAGTTTAGTAAAATGTTTCCTCTCTTTGCAATACCTAATCCGTCAACTAGCTGAATAATTTTTTTACCCTTGCGCGACTTTATTACATATCCTCTTTTTTCAAGACTTACCATGCGATTGCGCACGTTCTGTGAACGCACTTCAGGTTTTACAGTGTGCTTGTATACTATACCCGAAGCACGATCACAGAATGATCGTAATTCAATTGGTCCCCATAACCCTAGTAATGTCAAAAGCTCCAAATCACTAGGAACAATGTTCTCTTTTTTAAAGAACATTACTTCTGTAATGATTTGGTACTTTACCAGATCGTAGTGATCCAGTCTTACCTTTTTTGTTATTTTGTTTACTTCCATTTTGGTTTAATTTGTTAATGAATGTCAGTGAGCGAGTTTCACGCTCATCACCTAATATCCAGGACATACTTGCGAATATGCCTGTAACCCTTTCCACCAAGTAGGGATAGGTGTGTTCTTTTTACGCTTACACCAACAAGACATTGACTTGTTGCGGGGGTGAGATTCGAACTCACGTAGTTTGGCTTATGAGACCAAGCTGGAACCAACTCCAGTCTACCCCGCCTTTAGTTACCAGACAATTGCAATGTCTCTTTCAGCAATCATCAGACGTGTTTCTCCATCTACCTCGACAATCTCAGTGTTCTGAAGAATAATTGCAGGGATGTAGACCTTATCTCCAGTTTTAACAAGAGATACGTCTTCACCGACTGCATAGACCTCAAGAGTTGTCCACTGTTTCATCATTGTTCTTTCAACCTCGGCTTCACCTTCAGGTGTTAAGATTACCTTAGATTCAGGTTTTACAGGCTTGTTTAATAGAATTCTTGTTCCGACTAATTTCATAATTTATTGGTTTATAATTGTTTAGAGCCACCAGTAGGAATTGAACCCACAACCTACTGAGTACAAATCAGTTGCTCTACCAGATTGAGCTATGGTGGCAAGACCTAATCAGTTTTCTTTTTTTGTTGGTTTTTCTTAGAAAACTTTTCAAAACCGCGGTTTTCGTAGTTCCTATCCTCGATGTCCTCAATCCAACGGTTTCGCTTAGGTCCTCCTCGTTGCTTCTTCATTTTAAAGAACTTAGTTAATGGATAAACCCCCCGCGTTTAGACGGAGGGCTTATACCATAGGTTTTCACAGGTATTGGATTTCACTTATTCACCCTTTCTTAACTATTGCGTTTGAGAGATCTTCCACCTCCAGACGCCGGTTCTTCATTAGGAGTAATATTTTCATCTTGCTCACCATCTTCCTGTGAAGCTTGCATAGCACTCATAGTCATCACTGCATTCAATCGCTGTGCATCTGCAATTGCTGTTTTACTGTTGAGATCTGCAAGTTGATAACGAAGACTTGCTAACTCAATCTGTGAATTGTACCATTTGATAATGTCTTCTCGCGAAGGTTGTTCCTGCTTAGGAGCTTCTTGTGCAAGGTTTTCTGTTGTATCCATATTCTTATTGGTTTAAGGTCTACAATACAAATATACTTAGAAAGTTTAAATTCTACAAATTTATTAGTATTTTTGTAGAGGTTAGGTTAAACTTTTAAAGTGTAATATGCCGGAAAGGTATACTTCGAGCTTAAAACTTAAGAAGATACGTGACATCTTACTTAAGAAGACGTTCAAATACCTGGACGAGTCTAAGACTATTAAAGTCTACAAGAACGGACAGTATAAGTTATACAGAACTGGGACTGTTGATATTATTACAGATGCAAAAGACAACCGACTGGGTATCATAACACAAGACCTATGAAAGTTAATAGAGAATTAGAATGGGAAGCCATTACAAAAGTATGTGGTCAGCTGGAAGAACTAGCTCAATACAATGAATTAACCCCTCGCAACACTGTTATTGCAATGGTGTCACCTGATTATAGCGCTACTGTAGCTATGCATGTAGCACATCATTTAAGCAAAGATGGTGAAATGCTAGACATTGTACCTGTAGATATCCCATATCCCGATGAAGACCCTGCCCATTTCCAAGATGATTTTATACACTTTGTTTCTCACAAGTTTGACAGTTATGAGAATGTCATTATTGTCGAGGCGGGTGTTATTTCCGGTAAAACATTTGAATTTATCTCTGCAGATCTTCAAGACAAGGGACTTAACGTAATCTCGGTTGCGTTATTTGAAAATGTACACAGTGTTTTCTGGTCAGACGTTGTAGGATTTTACTATGACTGGAAAAAAGAACCCCTAGAGTTTTATTGGGAAAGAGAAAACAAGCATTGGAATTTTTAATATGGCAAAGAAAAAAGCAATTTTTAAGTTTAACAGTGGTCAAGGAGCATTGTTATGTAGTAAGTGTAGTAAAATCATTAAAACAGGAAAATATATGAGTCAAGAAGAACTTGCTGCTATGAAAGGTGAGCAGCATTTAGACCCCCAATACTGCGAAGATTGTGGTGGTAAAAAACCTGAACCTAAAATATTTTATCTGACTCGTGAAGAAGACGGTAAAAAAATTGCTGGCTTGAGTTATAAGTTTGTAGAATGGAACGAAAACGGTACAGGTAAAGATCTGCATGATCAACCTCAACTAGATTTTAGTTTTATTATGGACCCTAATCCTATCGACTTCACTTGGTTAACTACCCAAATCACCGAGATTCTTGTTGACGATGAGAAACTCTTAAAGTTTAAAACTAAAAACTCCACGTATACGCTGGAGAAATAAAACCAACCCTATGACAGACGAACAAATTCTCAAATATGGTGAAATCCAATATTTGAAAGGTCGTATTGACGAGCTTGAAAAAGCAGCTACTGTTGTATTGAGTACACAATCTGTTCGCAGAGTTGACGCTCGTTTAGACAAATACTATACTAAGCTTAGAGAAGCTGATGAAATATCTTATTTCTTACACTTTGTTGAATCAAAGAATGTAAGGATGGGTAAAGAAAAAAGTAAACGTCACATACAAGAACTACTAAAACAAGTATTAGAGCATGTGAGTGATATTGACATGCATATTAAAATTGCAGATCATCTAACAAGACTAAGCGAATAAGAAAAATTAACCACCGATCAGATTTGGTCGGAAAAATCCTAGACTATGAATACAAATGATGAAATTGAAAAAAAACGTGAGCTTCGACACAAGCTTGCCAAGCAGATTGTAGACATTTATCCTAAGATGTTTACTTTTTGCGTTAGACTTAACTGCGAACCTGAGCCTTATGAGACCTATGGTACAGGTATGGGCGTTGGTTTCGGATGGTATCCAATCATTAAAAAGCTTGTGGAGACTATTCACGAAAACGATACCCGCATGAACCTAGAGAAAAATACAGACCATGTTACTAAAGTAACTCAGATCAAAGAAAAGTTTGGTGGTCTTAGATTTTACGTAACGGCTACCTCGGAAGAGAACTGGAAAGCCATTGACAAAGCGGAGGAAGAATCCTTTTACACTTGTGAAGAGTGTGGCTCAAGAGAAGATGTGGGTAGATGGAATGACGGGTGGACTCTTACTAAATGCAAAAAGTGCGCATTAGAAGAATTTGAAAATGCAACATGGAAAGATAAAGTAGATTTCTCAGAAATATTCCAAACCTGGAATGAGATTGAGCAAAACAAATATGATGACTAGTTGACAGCAAAGGACAGCGTCCATTTTAACCAACTAAGCTCGAGGTTGTAGTGGTAATACTTACCAACAACTTCGGGCTTTTTTGTTTTTGCATGTATTACCACTTTGAAGTCTTCCTCATACCATACTGTAAGCGTAGGTAAGATAAAGAAGTTATTAAAGTTGGTCATCAACGCGAAACGTTTAAAAATGATTTTCATGGTTACTTTGATTTAGGTAGAAACTCTTGTATAACTGACGCAAATATGGACACGTTGATTTCAAATTGCTTGTGGTCCATGATAAAATGGTAGTTGCCTAGCACCGAGGTGTCTGAAAACCTCGTCGCGGTTACGACCGTAATAGCCTCCATTACCTCGTGACAGATAATGCTAAACGTATATGCGGGGTCACTTTTAAGAAGCATCGTACCAATAACAATCTCATTACGGGAAAAGTCAAATGACCCACCCGCATCATCCTTCTTCTGTACTACAGTGAACGTATGAGAAAGGATCTTAATCTGCTTAGGGAATACAATCTTCATAGGATACATATTTGTCCAGTTTTTTGCATAATAAACTGGACAGCTTTATTGTGCATAAACGTCTTATTGTGCACGCACCAGGACTCGAACCTGGAACCCTCAGCTTAGAAGGCTGATGCTCTATCCGGTTGAGCTATGCATGCATGCGACAAATATATACAAAATTATCCTTAGTTCTACATGTTTCACGTGAAACGTCTACAATATGTAGAATTCACTACCCCCATAGTTCCAACAAGAAAAAGTCACCCCCCCCCTATACGGTACTCAGATGCATACAAGGGAGAAAGAGGGAGGAGGGGTTATAACAACCACCCCAGGGTTCGGGAGAAACTGTACCCACCCCCGGTGTAATCCAGCATGAAAAATCACTGAGCATGTATCACTGGTACATCATCTCGGGAGTCAGTATCCTTGCTAAGTCACTGCGAGAAGCGTATCGCTACTACAGAGACAACTGCAAGGAGAAAGGTGAGTAGGGATTACTCACGCCCGGCAGCACGACACAGGAGATACTGGACTACACATCTGGTATCTCCTTTATTACCGCTTTATGTGTAATACTCACCATCTCTAACAAGTAACATCAAAACCCTAAATATCATGAGAAATCTCAGAAATGTTGTACTACCTGTACAAGTCGTAGCACTCTTCGTGTTACCCGCAATCATGCTTACCATCATCATGTCCGCAATTGCTATCATGTTCATGGTATTAACGCCTCTTTCCTACTACGATATCACTACCAGTGTACCCGCAGGAATCTTCGGATTCATCGGTTACATCTGCATGGTCGTTGCTGTAGGAAACTTTATGTGGGACGAGTAATAACTCACCACCACATAGAATTACGATATACCCCGTTTCAGTGCTTAAAGAGCGTGCACTGATTCGGGGTTTATAATTAATACGCTCTAAAAAAATCCCTAAAACCTTGTCGGTGTATAGGTAACCGCATCAAATGTCATGAGTAAATTAACTCTTTCACCCGAAGTCTCTGACTTCAAAGAAGGTCTGTTCATCCTTACAGACGAAACCGGTAACTCTGTCCGTCGTTACGAAGATGACCCTGAACAGGGTTACATCGTACTGAAAGATGTGCAGTTCCGAGAAATCACCCTGTTAACTTCCACTCGTCTCCAACTCAAGACACGTCAGGCGCTTTATGCAGGTCCTGTAGAAGTGCTTGAAAAGAAGATTGCTATGTGGGAAAAAGCAGGTAAGATTCCAGGTCGCATCCAGTCTCTGGATATCCTGGAAGGTGATCCAATCCTTGACAACCTCAAGAACTTGGACCGCTATGTAAAGCGTGCTGGAGAAGACGGACCAGTGCTTACTAAAGAAGGTAAAAAGATTTACCACTTCCGTAAGTACACCTCCAACCCTGACGCTATCGACATGCTCATCGAGCACGATAACAAAGCGGAAGTAGTCACACACCGTGCTGCAGCGCGTATTGCATCTGCAGACCTCGACGCTTAAGTCAACTCTCCTCTGATAAGCAGGGTCATCCTTCGGGGTGACCTTGCACATCAGTAGGAACAAAAACAATACTCACCAACGCAGTAAGTACACTACTGCAGTTTTTTGATCATCAACTTGACATGTCTGATAGTCTGCAAAATCTGGTAGTTTTTGGTGGTACTCGCAGCCCTAACCTGCAGTATCAAAGCACTGTCGATGAAACAAAAACAGTACCCACCACCGCAATTAATCACTAACAAAACAATTTAAATGTTAAATTATGAGCAAGAACATCAATCCCAATTTGAAGGTTGTCACAGAGTTGACAGCCTATGAGTCTGATCCCAACCAAGGTTGGATCCGCATGGAAGAAACTTCTTATGTAGATAAGGAGATTTCCCCATTGCGCACTATCGCTGTAGCAGAAAAGCGCAGCTGTCTTTATTCCGGTTCCATGGAAGCATTGCAAGCAAAACTTGCAGAGTGGAAGCGTCAAGGTGGTATCACCGGTCGTATCCGTGTAGTAGAGATGGTAGAATCTGAAGCAAAGCAATTTGTTAAGGACATTACCACTCGTGAACCAAAGAAAGCCGGTGACACTGGTGTTATCTGCTGCGTAAGTGGTGAAGCTATCTATCGCTTTAGCGCATATGACGCTACTGGTGAGAAGACAGACACCATGGTTATGCACGATAACGGTGACGCTATCCGTGCTATCAATGCTCAGCGTCGTCTTGAGACCGCAGATCTAGATGCATAAGACGTTATGCGCCTACTATATAGAGATGCAGTAGTGGGGTAATACCTGCTACTGTACTCTCTATTTAGTTTTTGTTTGAGTTAGACTACAATTCCAACGGTAATTGAATAATTTCCAGTGTGTTCGAGAGAGCACGAATGAGTGAGAAAACCACACCTCACCATATCATTACCGCTTCAAAACTCTGATAAACATTACATTAGTTACTCAGAACACGGATTAGATAGCTAACTCATTCTTAACGTCCATACATAAAGGTATATACACTCTCTATGTATGATTAACAACTATATAGTAAAATAAGTCTTTCTACTATTGGGTTTTTTGTTAGGGATTCTCCCTTAGTAGAGTAGTCAAACCCGGGGATTACCGTAGGTGACGGGTGTAACAACATCGCGTCTTGTAATCTTTGAGACCTTGTGTCTCATAACGCAGGCTAAAGTTCAGGTGTCCCATAGTAATAATTTTACAACAGACAATTGGTAGTATCGAGCGTCTTTGTCGTATTTATCTTACAGATTTGCGACAATCACCAGTGATCGAACCAGAGTTTCTACGTTTTATTATTCTATGCTGCAGGTTCGATTCCTGTTCTGCGTTCAAACCAATCCAAATATCTATATAATATGAAAAATCAAGCTAAATCAAACCGCCAGGTCCACGATGCTGACCGTAACGCCATTCTATCGGTAACCCTATTTTTAATCGTAGTTATTAGCTGCATCTTAATTGAAATGTTATGGTAATCAAGTTTAACTTCTACACAGCATTCTTCGGGCTAATCCTTCTATACGGTATCTTCCAATACGGAAGAGTATACGACAAGTCTCAAGAGACCGTCGTTGAGCAGCCCGAGTACAACCACGTTGTATACAGGTCAGGTGAGTGCACAATCGTTACAGATACAGTAGGCAATGTCAATTCTATATGGTTTAAAGACCAACCTTACACCCTTGACACCACCATCTTAAACGACTTGTAGTTCGCACACGCGAACATAGTTGTAGACATGCGTACACATCTATATAACATGTCTATATACATATATTCGCCCACGCGAACATGGTATGACCGCATACGCGAACAGCTAATCGTAAAAAAAATGACTAAAACAGTGAGTGCTCCATACAAGTGCTTATTCATGCTAATTACATGTGCTATTTAATTTTACCGAAAGGGAGCAGTATGGTGCTCCTTTTTTATTTTAAAATCCCTAATATGGAAAAAGAACTTCAAAGAATGCACGTGCTGACAATAACAGCACGGGAGAAAAAAACAGACGAAGTAAAGAAAAACACTTTCGTCTTTGAAAACGAGCATACCGTAAAAACGTTTGCTCTTTTGGTAAAACTTGTACTACATCCTCCTCACAAGTACGATGTAAAGGTTGAAGTAACAGAAACAGACCTTGTCACTAGTGATAAAGTTGCTGAACTTCTTCAAAAAGCTAGTGAACTAGCAGAAGAAATCAATGTATAACTTAACCAGTTTCTTAAATCAAAATGAATCAGACTCACGTTTATCGCTATTGGACTAAAAAAGAAGAAAAAACGATTATCAGTTGTGTTAAAAGCAACCCTGAAAATCTTACAAAAGCTTTCGAATGCGCAGCAGAAGTAATTAATCGTAGTAAAGGTGCTGTATCACAGCGTTACTATAATCACATTCGCTCTACAAAAGAAATCTTTACCACTTCTTCTAATAAGTCCACTTACGTCAATCGTAAGAATTTATCTCGTCGCAATAATCAGAATAATGATGATCGCGTAGAAGTATTTGCAAACATGTTTCGTTTGTTAAGTACTGATGAAAAAGCAAGAATTTTAATGAGTATGCTATAACAGGTGGATAGCGGTGGGTATTCCCTTAAAGAACAGAATTGGTATTTAGGATTCACTGATAACTGTCGCCGCAATTCAAACTATTAAAATTTAAATCTTATGCGTTTATCATATTCAAACATCCGACGTTTATATAGTATGCTAACCACATACCGTAAATTTAAAAAAAACTGTAATGCTTTGTTTAAAGACAAATATGAAGAACCTGTCCGTTTTGAAATATGGGCTATTCATCATATCGATCGAACATCAAAAGTTTACGCTTTTGAAACAATGAAAGAAGCATTAAGTTTTGTTTCTACAGAAGACAGATTAGATACAGAAATAGAATATCTATTTGTAAAACGTGTCAAAAAAAACTGTCAAACACTTAGACTTAACATCCACCCAATCAAAAGTCCCATCTATAAATCCTACGATATATGTCAAGATCAGAAGCCTACATGACTATGCGTTATGCTGACGCAAAAGAAACAGAAACACACTGGCATACACCAGAAAATTATGTGCAATACAGTTACAAAGATGAAGAATTAGCAACCGATCAAATTGCAGTAATTCAAAATTTAAGTTCTGGTATTGTTTACATTCATCCAATCGACAGCGGTGTTGCACTAAAAGACATACTGCTTGCTGAATTTTGTTTAAAAGAGTTGTTTACAGAAAATGAATCTGTTTCAAAAGCTATTGAAAAATACTACAAACAACGTTTTCACTTCTTTGATCTTATAGATCCGGACGAATCATATTACACATTCATTTAAAAACACCTATATGGGCAAAATGAAAGAAATCTATGCTGAAATGTTACAAAATGGAGAAATATTTCCTACAATAACAGAATCAGTAGTTATGAAAATGTATGCTTCTTTCACATGGAAAGAGCAAAATTATCTTATCATGGGTGATTCTTTACTAGACATTCGTGATAAAGCAGCTTACCATTTCGGAACAGACCCTGAAAACATAGAACTAGTTGAAGAGTATTCACAATACGATGCATTCGGTGCATACATTATGAAAGGATCTCTACCCAACAGTGAATATATTTTCCCATTTATTTCAGTGTCTATTTATACACCACAAATCATTCTTTACTAATGGCAGACTTTTTAAGTTATTATCTAATCATTACATATATGTTACAACTCGGTATTTTAATTGCTGAGTATGGGGAAAGAGATATTATAAACATGGATATCCTTATGCTTGTACTCGCACCTTGGAGTATCATACCTGTAATAACGTCACATTTGATCTCATTTATTGTAGACCTTGACGGCGTGTTTTTAGAAAAGAATAATTAGGTGTATAGTTGATAGATGGTTGGTAAGTAAAATTGGGGTGCTCTCTTGTAGAGCATCCCTTTTTTATTATTCTAATCATCTGATAATCAATGTATTTAAATATTTTGTAGAATAGTTCTACAATTTGTATATCTTACTCAAGTTTTTGTACAACTTAATAACCAAATCATCATGTCGAAAACCATCCACTGTACCGCCAAAGGTATTCTGATTCATCACGAGAATCACCACAAAACACATTTTGTTCCCTATTCTGAGGAACTAGATCAAAAGTATTACCAGGACAAAGCAGCAAAAAAATCAATTATTGCTGAAATGGAAATGCTTCACTTAAACCCTGTTCAAAGCACAATGTACGATCGTCTTGTAAGAGGTTTGGGTTATTTCTCTAAATCAGAAATAGCAAACATGCCTCAACAGACTAAATCTAAAATTGAAGCAGAACACAGCAAAGCGCAGTTTCTCGTAAGAAAGCTTCGTGTAGATGCTTATTACAAAGCAGAAACTAAACTTTTGAATGTAATCTTTCCTCATGCTAAACTTGGTTCTAAAGTTAGTGACTATTACATGGGAGCGGATGTTCCTCGTCATGTCACCAATCAGAAACTAGGTATCAACAAAAAAGTAATGATTGAAACATTTATTGTCAATCGTTTGCTACCGCTAAACTTTTTTGATGTAACTGTTGAAAACACCGCTTTGTCACTTAATTCCTAATCATATGAGCGCTCAAGAAAAGTTTGCAGGTTTAGATAATGTTGAAATCAGCATGGTCTATTATCGATTCTCACAAGTATTAAAGAGAATTAACAAGAACATAGAGCAAGGAATCATCACAAAGACTGTCAATTTACCGGGTAGTGGTGCTCGCATTGAAGCACCACTCCCGATGACTGACAAAATCAAGGATGAATTAACTGACTCTATGTTTTACAAAACAGTTCAGTCTATTGTAGATAAACTTGAACCCATTGTAGAAATTATTGAAGACTACGATTCTTCTATCAAAGAAAATCTTAACTAAGAACTATGCGTAAAATATCCTATGCCAAAATACCCAATACTGTTGCTTACAACAGTACCATAGATTTGGAAGCTAGGATGCTGTACGTAATTCTTTCCTGCTTACAAGGACCTAATGATTTCTGTTATCCATCTATAAGATGGATGTCTGAAAAGTGTAATTGTAAACGCACTAAAATCAGTAGACTTCTCAAAGTCTTAATTGAAAATAATTTAATAGAACGCATCAAAGATCCTGTTGCACGAAAAACAGTAACTAAGGTCTATAAAATCTAACACCCTTCCAAATATGTCCAAATCACGCGAAATTATCAATCGTATTCGTGAACTAACTGATGAAATAACCGATGGTAAAAACCCTTATATCATCGCAATAGTTCACAATGAAACTGATTCTGAATGCCCCTCTTTTATTAAAAGCGGTGGCAATCCTCAAGACTTAATGAAACTTGGAGAAGTTCTTTACAAACAAGTTGATAGTCTTAGGACACGTTTTATTGCACAAGCATTATTTACTGATGCTATGGATCATTTTATGCATGTTTTAGATCCTGACAAAAGAGATATTCTTTATGAAGGAATGCAAAAACATGCAGATGAAATTATGGATAAAATATTATCAAGTCTTGGTGACAAGCTTAATCATGAATTAAGCGAAGAAGAAGATGATAATAATGAAAAAGGTCCAGACTCTTCATCCAAAGATGATTTAGACAATTATCTCAGAGACATTTTTAATTAAAATTTTATGGGAGTAGATATTTACGGTGTTTCACCGAAACTTATTGGTACAAAACCTGAATTTCCAAATGATGAAATTTGGAATACTTTATCTTCTGAAGAAAAGGATGCTCATTTTAAAGCAATAGATGACTTTGAAAATAACAACCCGGGTTACTATTTCAGAAATAACTGGTGGGCTTGGAGACCTATTCAATATTTAATGATAGGTCTAAATGACAATTATGGTTTAGGATTAACTGACGAACAATGCAAACTGTTAGGTGAAAACAGTGGTCTTGTAACTGATGATTTAGATACATGTAATCGTTTAGCAAATGCATTAGAAACAATTGTCAATGATCTAAAACAAGATAACATTGAATTTGTATGGATGCTTTCAGGCAGCTGGTCTCAACGTGCTGTTATAGAACACGGTAGAATAACTTCTATTACGCCTTCTGAATCAGTAAAGAATGCACTAAACAATAAGTATGGTGTAAACAGATTATCCTTTGATAAAGAATTTGTAACGGACGATAAACCTGATATTTTGTACGAACCTTTTCACGGAAGCTCTCTAAAAAATATTGAACGGTTCATTGCGTTTTTACGCAATTGTAATGGATTTGAAATTCATTAAATAAAAAAAAACTAACATGCAACATCACATATTATTTAAAGCAGATGCCACATCTGGTGGCGTAAATATTAAAGTTCTCAACTTTAATGATATTAAAAAGCAATACCCACATTTTGAAGAAGATACACTAAAAGTATCTTGCAACTTGGGTAATATACTTCGTTTCCCTGTTCAAACATGGTTTATATCTACTATGTCGGATACTCCAGGTGAAGAAGTAAATCAATATCAGTTAGCAGGTGATCATCATATTCATATTGCTGATCAGAAAGCTCTTTTCTTAAATGACAATGTATTTGTTTTACCAAGTACACCTGCAAGTAATCCCACAAGTGATGAGCTTGTTTACTTATTTAATCATATTCTTTCAAATGAATATGATTTCGGTGTTCCAGCAGATCATAAAGTACGTAATCTTGCAGAATTGTATGCACCATATGGTTATACAATTGATGTAGATGCTATTCTAAACCCACCTGTTCCCGAAACAATTGAAGAAGCTGTTGAAATTGGTAGTTCTCTACATGATTTTATCAAATCTAAGTATCCTGTACCTGATGTAAAAAAGGCTGGGTTCTTTATTGATCCTGATATCTGGTATTTACTTGTACGTAATGTATTACGCGGAGAAAATACTCTTATCATTGGACCTACTGGTACTGGTAAAACAGAATTGATTGCACTTCTTGCACAGTCTATGGGATTACCTATGCATACTCAAGATATGGGTACTGTCCAAGATGCTCAGTCAGCTCTGCTTGGTGTACACCGTCTAAATAGCGATGGTAAAAGTGAATTTGATTATGCACCTTTTGTACATAATATTCAACAAGAAGGTATTATTCTCTTAGATGAGCTTAACCGTTCACCTCTCGCAGCTAATAATATTTTGTTTCCTTGTCTAGACCGTCGCCGTTACTTACCTGTTGACATTGCTGATTCAGATGCTGATCGTCGTATTCTAGTACACGATAAAGCAATCTTTTTTGCTACTGCAAACTTAGGATCTGAATATTCAGGTACTCAAATGATTGACCGTGCGTTATTGGATCGTTTCTTCCCTATTGAATTGGATTATCCGATTGAAAAAGAAGAAGTACGCGTTTTAGTAAATCGTACAGGAGTTGACGAAAAGAGTGCAAAAGCTATTGTAAAAGTTGGTAATCAGATTCGCAGACAGTTTAAAGAACAAGAACTGTCTAATGCAATTTCTGTACGCCATACTTTATTAGCAGCTAATCTTGTAAAAGATGGTTTTGCTCTTGAAAAAGCGCTTTCGAGTGCAATTATGCCATTGTTTGAAGATGGTATTGGTGCAAGTGAACGCAGCAAGGTAAAATCAATTATTGCAGCATTTTAAATAATTAATTATGGGTTTCAGAGATTGGTTTAACCGAAAAGAAGAGAATAATTACTCTTATTATGACAGTTCTCGTAGACTTATATCTTGGGATACTGGTTACAAAAACTACTCTGACTTTCTCGTTGATTCTAAACGTGGTAAAAAAGGAATTTCAGATGTTTCAAGCATCTTAAATTCGATGTTGCGTGTAATGGGTGTCCCAAAGGGCACCCGTTTCACCAGCAAGCCTTTTGCTGCTACATCATCATTAGAATTACCTATTGGTATACTAAAAGATGATGATGGTAAAATAGAATTAACAGGTGAAAAAGTAGATGCTTTCTACGGTAAAAGTGTTCTTAATGCAAGTTTGAACACACTTATGACAAGTGCTGATAAAACAGCATATGTAAACGCCGTGAATAAATCTAAAAAACTTGGTGATTTACAATCTATGATACGCGTTCTTCTTGATGATGAACGTATTCATAGAGAATTATCAGAATCTTATCCCGGATATAGTCGATTTGCTCAAAAGCATAAAGAACATATTTATGAAAAGGCAGAAGGTTGGTTAAGTAAACCAGCAGAATCTGAAATGGAAGAAGTAGTTCAACTTTTGACAATGTTGATTCGTTATCCTAAAGATGTTCCAGAAGAACTTCTTGAAAAATATTCAAAACTTGTAGATTATTTACAAAAAATATTTAACAAGTTTGACGGTATTCCGAGAACATCTGAAGATGCTGATAAAATCACTAAAGCAATCTATAATACTGTAATTAAGTACATAGATGAAACGTTACCACCACCGCCACCGCCAGGACCTGGTGAAGGTGAAGGTGAAGGAAGTGATGATGGTGATGATGGTAGTGATTCTGATGATAATCCTGATGATTCTACTAAATCTGATAGTGAAAAAACACCTTCTGACAAACGTAGAGATACTAGAAAACGTAAGTCTAGTTTGAGTGCAGCATTTGCTGATTCTGTAAAATCAGTGTATGACAATTTAATAGATCAAATTGAAACACCTGAAGAATCTGAAAAGAACGAAGAAATAGCTAAATCTATTACAGAAGAAATAGAAAAAGCTGAAGAAGCTAGCAAATTTATACATGGTAAAGATGATGATCCTGCAAAATCAGGTATTCATTTTCTAACACCTGATACAAATAAAGCAAGATATGAGCTTACAAAATCTAAAATAGATATTACCAAAGCTCAAGTTCTTAAAAAACTTCTTTCTCGTAAAAGTAAAGACTACGATTTTGTTCTCAAATCAATGCGTTCAGGAAGACTAGATACAAATAAAATTGCAGAAGCAGTTCAACATGTACCTACTATTTACGAAAGAATAGGTCATGTGAAAACTAATAAAATTTGTATCGGTGTTTTAATTGACGAATCTGGTTCAATGTCTGGTGACTCAATTGATAAAGCAAGAGAAGCAGCTGTATTTATTAATGAAGCATTGGGTAAATTAACTGATGTTGAGTTATTTATTTATGGTCACTCTGCAGATCAAACTGGTCATCGTACTACTGAAATTTATATTTATCGTGAACCAGGTAAATCAGTGTCTCCTTATGCCTTAGGTGGTTGTAAAGCACGTTGCGAAAATCGTGATGGTGTTGCAATACTTGAAACTGCTAAACGTATCCGAAAATTTACTCAGAACAATGGTATGCTATTCGTTTTATCCGATGGTGCACCAGCTGCTGGTGGATATAATGGTGGTACAGGTATTAGAGATACAAAAGAAAAAGTTAACCAAGTTGAAAAACTAATGGGTTTTCAAGTAATTCAAATTGCTATTAATAACCATGTTCCTTCAGAGCTAATGTTTAATCATTTTGTAAAAATGACAGACATAAAAACGCTTCCAATTGACATGGTGAATTACTTATCTAGACACATTAACAAATTGGTTCAAGAAAAGTATGTGATGTAATAATACAATACCCCGGATGAAATACTCCGGGGTAATTACTTAAATTAAAAAACTATGCCATATAATCAATTTCTCGGTGTTGCTGGAGTAGACTCTGGACAACTCCTTATTTGCGATCCCTGCTATATAGATAGCGAATGGGAAAAAGAAGATTTTTTAGATATCCGTATTTATAAAAGTAAATCAACGGGTAAAACTTTGCAATACAAAATAGATTTTCAAAATTATGAAAAACCAATTGCAGAGTATGACAACCAAACTATGAATCAATTAATTACTACAGGTGATTGGGAATCTATTGATGCTTTTGAAGCAGAAAATAGTTTTAGTTACAATGCTTGTGCAAAAGAAACTCTTTCAGAAGATGGTTTTGGTCAACTTAACTACAAAATGGGACATCCTGGTGTAGGTGTAGTTTTTTCGACTACAATTGGAGACGGAATGTATCCAGTATTTGGAAGTTTTAATGATGACGGTACATTAATAAGTGTAACAATTAAAATTACAGACAATGACAATGAAACCATCGAAGAATTTTGATATTAATCGACAGCTTGTATACAATGCTGTTCGCTGTCTAAGTTGTAATGAAGTTCTTGTTTCCTACTATGGTCATGACTACAAGACATGCTCTTGTGAGAATCATACAATGGTAGATGGTGGAAACAACTATCAACGTTATGGTGGTAAAGATTTAAATCTTGTTGAAACCATTGCTTACTTTGATGATGATCTTTATGAAATAGTCAGAACTGTTGCTACACGCGGTACGAGAGGTAAAGAAATGAATGAATCTTTAAAATGGATAACGCTAGATAAACTTACAGACAATCATTTGCAAGCAATTGTAGACTATTATGGTTTACATGATGCAGATAAAATATTAAATCTGCGTGAAAAAAGCTGGCATTTAAAGCTTATTCTTAAAGAAATTGAATACAGAAAGCAAAACAATATAAGCATACCAGAAAATGATTAAAAAAACCGACATAAATATCAGCAAACATCCTTATGGTCAGGTAACTTATCATACGGGTACTTATGTTATAGGAGGTATTTTATGGGAAGATGAATATCAACCAGACGAAGTATTTCCTTTTAGCGTAGAACTCCATCATGATTTAGACAATTCACTTTTCGAAGTAGGTAAAATTGAATGGAATGATGGTATTAAACCATCAAATTATGAAGACATTGAAGAAAAGATTACGCTAAATCTTTACAATCAACAATCAAGTAATTCTTTATGAAGCTATTAGAGAGGAAGTCTATGTTAATTCGTGAGAGCGGAAGAAGCACAGACTTCATCTCTCCGAGTTTCGGACACGGTTGTTTATTTAATTGTACTTATTGTTATATGAAGCGACATAAACCTGAAGGTTTAGATGTTGCAACAAATACCGGGGATATTCTTACAGCAATTAGCAATCATGCTTGGTTTGCTGTAGTAGATAAACCTAACCAAACACATCCAGAATATGTTACATATGACATATCCTGCAATGAAGACTTTGCGCTTCATTTAAAATATCACAAGTGGGAAAGAATATTTGAATTTTTTGTAGATCATCCCCGTGCTATGGGATCATTTGCTACAAAATATGTGAATTCTGACTTGCTTAAATATGATCCAAAGCAAAAGATACGTATAAGGTTTAGCTTAATGCCTCAAAAGTATGCTGACTTATTAGAACCAAATACTACAAAAATCATAGATAGAATAAGAGCTATCAATGATTTTATAGAAGCTGGTTATGACGTACATATCAATTTTTCTCCTGTGATTGTTACAGAAGATTGGTTAATACAATATAGAATGTTATTTGAAGGTGTTGATGCTATTGTAGACAGAAAATATAAAAATCAGGTTAAAGCTGAAGTTATATTTCTGACTCATAATCATAATAAACATCAATATAACATTTCTAATCACTTAGTGGGTGAAGAGTTATTATGGAATCCTCTAATACAAGAAGATAAAACTTCTCAATATGGTGGGCTTAATATACGTTATAAACACAACTTAAAGTCCCAATATATTAGTGAGTTTACTCAATTGCATGATGAGATAATTCCCTGGAATCACATTAGATATATATTTTAAATCATGACATTTATCGGAATTACAGTTATAATACTGCTTTATGCAATTTTAAAAACTGTTGACAGTAAAAAATAACTATGTAACAAAAAACATATAAGATTTGTTACGAAAAACCTTTAACACCAACGAGAAATGAAACAAGAAGAACCAAGCAACGATATGTGCGAATGCAAAGTCCCACAACCACAAATCAAAGTCAGTGAAAATGGAACATATGCTTACTGCACAAAATGTATAAGAACAATTAACAACAACAAGAAATGAAAAGAACACTAATTATTTACAACACAAAAGAGACTACACAAGAAGAAGCAGCACACCTTCTTGATATCCTTAACTGCGATGATTCTACTTTGTGGGACAATGCAGACCATTGCGGAGTACAAGTAATTGAAGTACCATTAACCTACGGAGGAGATGAACAATGACAAACAATAAACAACAAACGGCAGTAGAGTGGTTTTCGGTTAGAAGAGATGTTCTAGAAATCGAAGTAAGGTTAGGCAAACTTTCTCCAATTGAATATGCAGAAGAACTAACAAAAGCAGACGAACAAGCCAAAGAAATGGAAAAGGAACAAATCATAAATGCTTTTTGTAATGGGGATAACACCGATTGTACAAGTGAGCAAAATATTGAAGAATTTGCAGAACAATACTACAACGAAACCTACGGAGGAGGTGAGCAATGACAAACAATAAACAACAAACTTACACTATTGAACAAATAGCCAAGCAAAACAACATTGCTTTGTATTTGAACGCCAAAGGTGAAGATAACACTGGGTTTTCATCTCGTGGAAATAGTCTGTGTAATGCGGAGATTTATATAAGTAAGTGCGACAATAAGGAAATACAAAAAGCAATTTTTTTTCATGAATTAGGACACCTGCTTCAAGATAAAGAGAATTACTCATTTCCGCACCAATTTCACTATGAACTTGATGCTTGGTTAACTGGATTGAAGATTGGTTATGATTATGGTTATTTTATAGAATCTAATATATTCTTTGAACTACTTGTACCAAGTCTAAAATCATATCAAATAAAAGGAATTAAATATAAGAAACTATGACAAACGATAAACAACAAACGGCAATAGGAATTGTAAACCATAAAATTGATAACTTAGAATGGGCATTTCAATTTAATAATGATGTACCAGTAATGATTGCTGAATACATTAATGGAAAAAGAGAAATGAACCTTACAATTGGTGATACTAGTACTTCAAACATTGTATTTAGTGATGGCAATGGAAACACATTTAAGATTTTTGCAAGGGAGAAAGGAGGTAACAATGAATGATAAAATCAAACACCTATTAGCCACCGCTTATAAAACCGATTCAATAGAAAAAAACAAATGGCGTATTGAAAACCGAGAACAACGAAGAGAACAAAGAAAAAAAGAACTTAAAGAACTTATGGAAAAAGAAAAAACAATGAGCAACAATAAACAAAGTAGCATTGAGTGGTTGGTTGAACAAATCAAAAAAGACATCAATTTGAGATTGAGAGGATTTGATATTGACAAAGCACTTGAACAAGCCGAAGCAATGCGAAAGGATGAAATTAAAAATGCTCAAATGGATATGTTTATTCATCTTAATAATTTGCCTTATGGTTTAGAATATCTTGAAAAACGACAAAGTGCAGAAGATTTTTCACAACAATACTACAACGAAACCTACGGAGGAGGTGAGCAATGACAAACAATAAACAACAGACGGCAATGAAACTATACACAGAAGAACAATTGCTAAACACTGCTGAGGCGATTAGAGATTACCTTAAAAATTACCCAGAAAAATTCCACGAATCAATGATTAAGAAACATCTAACAGCATTAGCACCAATCACCACAAAAAGAACTCTCATCATCTACAACACCAAAGAAACAACAGAAGAAGAAGCAAGGCATCTATTAGAGATTCTAAATTGTGATGATTCAACTTTATGGGACAACGCAGACCATTGCGGAGTGCAAGTATTTGAAGTACCAACATTTAAAACAAAATAAAAATGAAACAAGAAGAACCAAGCAACGATATGTGCGAATGCAAAATCCCACAACCACAAATCAAAGTCAGTGAAAATGGAACATATGCTTACTGCACAAAATGTATAAGAACAATTAACGTCAACGAGAAATGAGAGAACTATTAGAGCGTTTGTATGTGATACAAAAGAAGACGCACGTAAATGAGTACGGAACATACACACTTAAGCGACTCAATCCATATCACCCATTAACATACATCGTTATTCCAATGTACTATGCTTTGGCTATTGCTATGTATGGTTTCGTGGGCTACAAGCAAGAAATGGATTCTGACTTTTTTAGATGGCAATAATCTTTAACACCAACGAGAAACGGAAAACGCTATGATAAAATTCAAAGTAGGTGATAAATTAGAGGCACTTTATTGGGATAAAGAAGAATATGGGTTACAATATGTAACTATTACTTCAATTAACAAAGAAACAAAGGTATATCATTGGGAAGCAGATGATGTGATGATTGGATTGGGTGGTAAAATACATTCAGGATACTTTTTTCACGAAGCAATAGAATATAAAGAAAATAAACGAAACCTTTAACACCAAAGAGAAATGAAACCTAAATTCAAATAAAATAAATAATAATGAGTCATCCTTTACATCACAGTATTAGCTCAGTAAAAAAATATGGTGGGATAGTTGAAGACTATTTACCCATTCATAACTGGTTTGATGAGACAAAAGCTCATTATCCAGACATGCGTCATCGTGCTTTACGTCATCATTCAGAAGGTATCTTTTGGTGTGAAGAAAAATTTGGTATTTATATTACTAATTCAGATGGTAAAATGATACCAGTAAGAGCAATTGGTGAACAGCATTGTATTGAAGATATAGGATTTATTCCTACAATAAAAGATTACTTAGACAATATGTCTCAAACAGGATGGATGTATAAACCTGGAGAAGGACGTAAAATTTTAAAAGAAATTAATCAAGAAAAACTCGATTATGTCAAAAACTAAAGATGTAAAAATTAAAGATGTAATTACCTGGTTAGATAAGCTATCTGATGAAGGTAAAAATATTCAAATCTGCTGGGAAGGTGGTGGAGATTCAGGCTGGGTGTATTTTCAAATAGACGGAGAACAAGTAGCTGATAATCCAATGATTGATCTACTAATAGATAGAATGTATGATGTATTAGACTATGGTTCATGGGCAGGTGAATATTCTGCAAATGGTTGTGCTGAGTATAATTCAACCGAGAAAGCATTTCAAGGTACTGATTATTATAGTGAAGATGAGACTATGCCTTTTGAATGTCAATTTAAAATTGAGATTCCTAAAATCTTAGGATTTGAAGAACTACGGATCGGCATTGATGGTGATTACCATGATGAATTTAACATTGAAGCATTTTATGATATCAAAAACGGATTTATTTCTGAACAACATGAAGTATTCACTAAACATTTGGAATCTAGTCTAGAAAAAACAATGAATGATTCTTTAAATACTGGTGATTATGAAAGTGATGACTTAAGATACTGGAATACTACAATTGTAGTTACTCCAGAAGACTTAAAACCTCATCCAAAAAATCCAGAATTACTTGTATTTGAAAACGAAACAGTCGATATTTCAGTAACATGTACTGACGAAAAAGATATTTATCTAGATTTAGATTGGACAAATCATGAAGAAAATTATGATGAAAATGAATAGTTTAAAAAACCACAAATATGTTGTAGATCGTGTAAATAATTTCACATTTGATGAAGCATGTAAAGCTTGGAAAACAAAATATCAAGACTACAGTGATTTTCAAAAAGAGGTTATCACACACGATTCTTATAATGAACTTGCAAAAACTATATACGATATGTGGGAAACTATTACTCCCATATCAGTAACTGAGGCTTTGCAAGAAAGTAACATTGAAAAAAGACGTGTTTACTTTAACTGTATAGGTATAAGTAACTTATTTAAACAACTAGAACCAGAACTTTTAGATAAGCAAATTATTGAAAAAGAAAGAACTCGTTGGGATTTAGACAATCAACCGTACACACATAAGTTTTCAGATCTTTACGAACTATATCGTATACCAGCACAAAAACTATACGGTGGAGGTCAAGATCGTTGGGGAAGAACAAGATTGGAGGACTCAAATGACGCATATGCTGTACGTTGTTGGTGTACCACTACTAATCGCGAATACTGGTTATATGTTCCAAGAGAAGCTGCTCTTGGTACAAGATGGAGCAGTGATGACGATAAACCTGACGCAATTCGTGCAATTGCATGGACCATCCGGTTAAATCAAAATAATATTGAAAAGATATATCGTCAAGGAGATATTATTGTAGCGAAAACATCACCAGATTCTGTACCAGTTAATCCTTATCATCTAGATAAAAATCAGTATTTAAATTTAATGTACTCAGAAACTTGATTTATGAAAAAAACTAATTACGAAAATTCAGCTAAACGTATTGTTTTAGGTGAAGGCGAAGTTGTAGGACACAAGCACATCTTGGAATCTACAGCACAAATTTATTACACTCAGACTACTGAAGAGTCTTGGCGTACTATTCCATCAATTGAGTTCTTGCTGGAAGGAACCGGAGTATTGACACATGATGAACACGATAAAATGTTGTTTGACAATGGTAAATACTACAGCTATAACCAAGTCGAGTTTAATCCTTTTGATGAAAGTATCTCAAGGGTATTTGATTAATTAAAAAAGGGGGTGTGTAAAAGCACCCCCCCAACTTTTATGTTTGAGATAGTAAAACAATCTAAAAAGCTGACACCTCAAGAAATGGCTGATGACTATATTATCAGACATGGAGAATCAGCATATGCGCAATTTGCAACTGTTGTGAATTTTTTAGAGCATGTAAGTGTTACAGATATGGAATACTTCTATGAAGTAAAAAATATTTTAAAAGACGCTAAAACTTCTCCAAAATATCTATATTTGTAGAACTTATCACATAAAACGCACCTGTTTTTGTGAAAAAATCACAATAATGATGCTTAACTATTCAAAAACACCAGAGCCATTTCAGCTTACAATTAAGCACTATAACGTAAAAGTTACTATAGAACTTCCCTGGGACACTAGTTTGGAAGAAATATTTAATAGTTTACGAGGTGCTTTAGTAGCTGCAGGATGGTCTAGCTCTCAATTTGATAGTGAGATTAAAAATCAAGCTGAAAGTATCCAAGAGTTAGAAGATTATATCGAAAGACAATCAAAAAACAATGATGAATTGACCTAGTTCCAGTTTAATTTTTCTCGTTTTTTGATACTTATAGTACCAATTTACGCAAATATTTAAACCAAATGAGTCAAACCAACTGTCATAACTGCGTTCAATCTCGCAGTAATAAAGACAAAAATTCAGCACATATTCATTGTTATTTGTACTGGTCATATTATAAAAAACAAAAATCTTCACATCCAAAAGCTAACGAATATGCTGTAAAAAGTGGATGGTGGGATTTTCCTTATGACTATGATCCTGTATGGATGGAAGAAGACTGTAAACATTTTAATCAAAAACCGTAAATTATATGAACATTCGTGTTGCGTGTAAGAAACTTCATTCAGACGCAGTAATTCCACAATATGCAAAACCAGGTGATGCTGGTTTAGATCTTGTTGCAACTCAAATTATTAGTCAAGATACCCAACAAGTTACTTATGGAACAGGACTAGCTATCGAAGTTCCAGAAGGTTATGTTGGTTTAATTTTTCCACGTAGCTCTATCCGTAAATACGAACTTGCTCTAAGCAATGCTGTAGGAGTTATTGATAGTGGTTACAGAGGTGAAATTCAAGCAACATTTAATACCCGTTATTACGGTGAAGTTATTTACAAAAAGGGTGATAAAATTGCTCAACTTGTCATAATTCCTTACCCTCAAGTAGAATTGTATGAGTCAGATGAATTATCAGAATCAGAACGAGGATCGGGAGGATTTGGTTCTACGGGTAGCTAAAGACTACACTGGACAGATAGAAGTTAGAGACCTTAATATGGCTCTCTATCTTTATACTGTCAAGTATGGTAAGCAAATTATACAAGATTTGTATGTTGTGCTTTCTAAAAAGCTACACTGGGATAAACCAGATATTCTTGCAAGAATGATATTTTGCAGAATGATGCCTCCTGAAGAACAGTATTTAGATACCGGTTTTGGTATTAGCTTAGTAAGCTATTTAAATGTAGACGTTAAGATTACTCTTAACTGTGAACTTCAAATAGTCAGTGTATACTCAAAAGGTAACCGTGCACCTGTGTGGTCCGGTACTTTTCAAAAATTTATTGACGAGTATACGTTTCCAGAAGCAAAATTAGATTTGTAAATCAGTATAAAAACATATCTTCGGTGTAACTTTTAGTGACCACGCTGGAAGATATGTGATATAACACACTGATATATAAAGGATTGACGTCGCGGGTTCGAGTCCCGTCCGGTCCGCAAAGTATTGAAAATCAATACTTTAGAATTAAAAAGTGTCACTGTTTTTTAGAAAATTGTGACCTGCAGTGTAAAAATCAGTGTAAAAAACTGAGGTGATAAAAGTGGTCACGCATGAAGTAAGAAACTAATACTTACATATATGCAGATCACTTTTATCACCAGGCACTTAAGCAAAAAGACAGGACTTTCCTCCCTTTACTCCAGAATTACATTTAATTCAGAAATTGTAGAAATCAAACTACCTGTTAGAGCAGGTGTGTCTTGGAAAACAGATGTAGCAACGTCTATTTACATTAATAAGGTCAAAGATGAACTCAACAGACTTTATTATGAAATGACACTAAAATCTCTTCAGATATCACCAAAAGAATTAAAAAACGAATACTTAAAGAAAACCAAAGTTTATTCTCTTTTTGAAGTTTATGATACTTTTATAAGTAAAATTATAAATGAAAGACTTAAAAAAAAAGAAATAAGTATTGTTGTTAAAAACAAATATCTCTATACTAAAAATCATTTACAAGATTTTGTTGAATGCAATTTTAAAACAAGTGATATACCTGTAAGGACCTTGTCTCCTTTATTTATAGCAGACTTTGAAAATTTTTTACGTCAATTTTGTAATCATAATTCTTCATTGAAGCATCTCCACAGATTAAAAAGTGTAGTAATGTATTCAATTAATATTCTCAAGTGTTTAGATTTTAATCCATTTGAGCAAAAAACATTAAAGTTTCAAAAAAATCAACCTGTTTTTTTAACTATAGAAGAAATAGGAAAAATCAAAAACAAAATCTTATCAGAAAGACTAGATAAAATACGAGATATTTTTCTTTTTCAATGTTTTACAGGATTATCATACATTGATATTCAAACACTAACATTAGAAAACATAGATTTTGAAAAAAAGATTATTAGAAAAAATCGTGTAAAAACTGGTATAGAATCAGTAGTATTTTTATTACAACCAGCTTGGGATATTCTTATAAAATATAACTACAAATTACCAATCTCAAGTAATCAAAAAATGAATGCTTATTTGAAAGAAATAGCTACAATATGCTATATCAATAAGCAGTTAACAACACATACTGCCAGACATAGTTTTGCAACGTTATCTTTATCCAAAGAAATACCAATAAATGTAGTATCGAAAATGATGGGACACACATCTATAAGATACACAGAACATTATGCTAAGACGTTAGATAATGATGTTAGTAAACAAATATTTAAAATGTCTAACCTATTTAGTGATAAATTTGGTTTAAATTAAAAAAATTGTCTAAATTGTGTCGTATTTAGACAACTAAAATGTATTTCTATGGCAAAAAAGAAAATGAGCGAGGATCAGTTAATTAAAATGGAAATTTTACTTAAAGAGGGAAAAACTCCAGAAGATCTGTCTAATTACTTTGGTATAGCTATTAGCTCTATTCACAATTACAAAAAATTGTTACGAGATAAAGGTATTGAATTACCTAATATTAGAGGAAAACGACCAATGGGTATTATAGAACTTAATGGTGGAATTCCTTTATTATCAAACATTTCTAAAGATTTAATCATGCTTCAAGCATATATCCACATAATTGTTAATAAGACTGATCTTTATGTAAAACAGTCAGCAAAAGCAATTAAAGTAGATGACAATCAAATTACTATAGATTTTTAAATTACTTATATTCTAAGGTAAACCGGTCATATTTCGTGACCGGTTTTTTTATTAGCGATATAATCCGTTTTTTGTAGAACTTGTTGTATATTTGTTCTACAATATGGTTACCTTAGCTGTCATAATTCTGAGAATCATGATAGTGAGTTTACCAAATGGTAAAGTTGTTGAAATGAGTCTTGAGCAGTATCTCAGAATGACCGATGAAGATTTTCAATTCATGGTTGCACAAAATTGGGGTGAAGAAATTAACAACCCCTTCCATGGTTCTGTATTGGAAGATGGCGAATACGCTGAAATACCAATTCCTGAAACATTTGCTGACGAAGTTGCAATCGAAGATATTATTGATGATCTGACCGATATCGATCCTTCTGAAAAGCTCTCAGACGAAAATTTCATTGACGATAACCTTGAAGTTTGACATTAGTTAACCAAAATTTTTTAATCAACCAAAAGTTGACAAGGAATTGCTGTCTATGATTCAATCTAAACTTAAACCCTGTGCTGGCTGCGGAGAACAAAAAGTCATATGGAAAAACTTTGAAGGAGAAAAGTACTGCAAAGATTGCTGGTATCGTAAAGAAACTCCTAAGTATCCTGCAAAAAGCAATATTAAAGCTGTATCTGATAAAAGAAAGCCTTTGGATGAACTATATTCTGTATTACGTAGACGATTCTTATCTGAACCCGGAAGACAATGTTGTGCGGCTAAACTACCAGGTTGTCAAGGATGCGGACCAGAAAGTCTTACAATACACCATAAACGTGGAAGAGGAAAATATTACCTTGACACAACTACATGGGTTCAATTATGTCTCAACTGTCACAAGTGGGTAGAAGAACATCCAGCTGAAGCTAAAGAATTAAATCTTTCTGAATCACGAGTATAATAAAAACAATTATTTAAAATCAAAACTATGAGAAAATTTGTAGGCTACTACTGCTTAGGAGCAACGACAAAAGAAGATGCACTTGCTGAAAAAGGCTTTTGCTTATGGTATGAAGTAAAACCTAATACCGTTCGTCGCTTTTTAATGCTAAAACTTTTAGGATTCTTCTGGGTAGATAAATCTCGTACTGTAGGTGGAAACCAAGAGACTAATGATAAGTCTAAAAAACCACTACAAGCAAACCCGGGACCTAAAAAACAAAGAGGTCCTCGTAAACAACCTGCAGCACTTGCGCAAACTCCTGTTGAAGAACCAACAGTTCCAGATGCTACTATAATTAAAAGAACACCACGACAACCAATTAGATAATAATGAATAATCGCGAGAATATTCAGCAACAGGCATTAGATTCTGTTGTTGGAAGAACTCGCAGCGGTCTTGGAATCTCTATGGGTGTAGGAAAAACACTCATAGGATTAAAACATATGAATGACTTATATGTCAATCAAGGAATGCGCAAATTCTTAGTAGTAGCACCCAAAAAGTCTATTTTTACGACATGGGTTGATGACGCTAAGAAGTTTGCGCTTTCTCATTTAGAAGACTGTATAGAGTTTACGACATATTTAAGTCTTACTAAAAAAGATCACGCTGCGTATCAAGCTATTTATCTTGATGAATGTCACAGTCTACTTTATTCTCATGAACTATGGTTAGCTACATATGGTGGAATAATTCTAGGACTGACGGGTACACCTCCCCGATTTAAAAAAAGTGAAAAGGGGTACATGGTAAACCGATTCTGCCCTATTATATATACTTACATAACAGACGATGCTGTTGAAGATGGAATATTAAACGATTATCGGATTATTATTCATCCAATCACACTTTCTGAGAGAAAAGATTATTTGGTAAAGACTGCTAAAAAAGAATTTTACTCCAGCGAGCAAGCTAATTATGCTTACTGGTGTGATAGAGTATATAATGCAGTTGGTCCAAAAGATGAGCAAATTACACGCATTATGCGTATGACTTCTCTTATGAATTATCCTGGTAAAATGCGTTATACAAAACGTTTACTTCATCAGATTGAAGGTAAATGCTTAGTGTTTTGTAATACACAAGCACAAGCTGATGATATTTTACCAAATAGTTATCATAGTAATAATCTTTATAGCGATGAAAATCTAGTGGCTTTTAAAACCGGTGAAATTGATAGATTAAGTTGCGTTCTTTCTCTTAATGAAGGTGTTAATATACCTGACTTAAGAACTTGTATTATTATGCATGCTTACAGCAATGAACGAAAAAGCACGCAAAGAATAGGTCGTTTACTGCGTTTAAATCCAGATGAAACTGCTACAATACATATTCTTATGTATAAAAATACAGTTGATGAAAGCTGGGTTAATAAAGCATTAGAAGATTTAGATCCTTCAAAAATTCACATCTTAGAAAATAGTTATGCATAACGAAATAATTCGATTTGCTATAAAAGAAGGACAGCTTGTACCTGCAAACTCTATAGAGGATGCAAAGTACAAGCTGTTTCTTAAAACGCTTCGTGAAGGTGATACTATTGAAGCTTTTATGAACTTGAATAAAGCTGATAAAACTTTAAGTCAAGTTGCATATGCTCACGTTCTTATACGTGAACTTGCAAACTACACCGGACACTCTTTTGAAGAAATGAAAGTTTTAATCAAAGAGAAAACAGGTCTGTATGTAAAAACACCAGAGAGTAGAACTGTCTACAAAAGTTTAGGAGATTGTTCTAAAAACGAATTATCCAATGTAATTGAAACCTGTTTGCAATTGGGTAATGATATAGGATGTTACTTACGTTAGTTCGTCTTCATTAGCATCACGTACAAAACCCTTCTCTTTTGCGAGTTTTTCAAATTCGTAAACAAAGATTAAACAAGTTTCATAATGCTGAACCCAAGGAGTTATAATCTGTTGATTTTGAATTTCTTGATGAGCATTATTGATAATTTCAGCATCAAGTTGTCCATCTTTCATTGCATTTTGGCTTACTATATACTCAGTTAATGCAATTACTCTTGACTGATAACCGGCTGAAATATCCATTGCTACAATAGCCGAGCCATCAATCACCTGTAGTTGATCGTCGCTTTCTTTTTGTTGAGATTTAGAATTTTTCATATGTGGTTTTAATAAGTTCTACAAATGTAGGAATAAACGTGTATAATTTAAAACAATTGTCCAGAATAAAATATGAGTACACCATTATTAAATTGTGAACAAATTGCTGGAAAGCTAACCGATAAGCTTAGACAATCCGGCTGGTCAGAGATACTTAAAAGTTTTCTGGTAAGTGAAGAATTTAAGAGAATTTTCTGTACGCTTGAACAAACAGTACAAGATGGACAGCGGTTTACACCACCTCTTAAAGATGTTTTTCGTGCTTTTGAAGAATGTCATTATGACAAACTTAAAGTTGTAATCGTAGGTCAAGATCCTTATCCACAACTTGGGGTTGCTGACGGAATAGCATTTTCATGCTCTAAAACCGGCAAACCCGAAGCATCATTAAGATACATTCAAAAAGCTATACAACAAACTGTATATCAAGATATTATGGTTGAACAATCACCCGATTTATCCAGGTGGTCCAACCAAGGAATACTTATGTTAAACACCGCTCTTACGACAGAAGTTGGTAAGATAGGTCGACATTACGACATATGGCATCCCTTTATTATGTTTCTCATAGATCTGCTAAGTCACAAACGTAATGACATTATTTGGATATTTATGGGAAAAAAAGCGTCAGAATATGAGGATTTCCTCTTGTTTAATACAAACAAGTTATTTTGCTCGCATCCAGCTAGTGCAGCTTATGCTAAACAACAAGAATGGGATTGCAATGATGTCTTTAATCGGTGTAACAAATTGCTCGAAATAGCAGGATTACCTCCGATAGTTTGGTAACTTTTTGTAGAATTTCTTGGTTGAGTTCTACATTTTAGTTATCTTAGCAGTCCATTTAATATCCATGATAAAGCCAACAGCGCTACCTAGTGCGTATAAACACATCAGTGTAGGGTACGCGGAAGCATTAGAACACATTTATAAACGAAAGACGGGTGAAATCCGTTCTTTGGTAACTCCCTGGACACGTTTTAACAACGCAATTATGGGAGGACTTGATTGGAATACAATCAATGTCATAGCTGGAAGACCAGGATCAGGTAAGACACTGATGTCTTCAATAATTTCACGTCAAGCTTTTAATTTAAATCCACATGAGAAAATTGCTGTTTTAGACTTTCAGTTTGAAATGCTTACTCGTACAAGTGCTCAACGTGAGTTGGCAGGCGCTTTGTCAAAAAGTATGCATGAACTGAATAGTGTAGGGTATGCATTATCTGATGCTGATTTTGAAGCTGCTCGCAGGTATGTGACTTCAGTTCCTAAAGATTTACCCATCTACTCGGTTGAAAAGCCGCAAACTGTAGCAGGTATAAAAGAAGCTGTAAGAATATATTGCGAGCATATGCCTGACAGAAAAGTAATTATAACCCTAGACCACACATTACTAGTCAAAGGTAGTTCAGAAGAAAGAACTGTTACTGATAAACTTTATGGTTTAGGTGAAGTGCTTACAGAATTAAAAAGACAGTACAATTGTTTATTTATTGTATTGACACAAATGAACAGAGAAATTGAAGGAGTAGAACGTAGAAAACCACGAAGTGCGGGAAATTTTCCTACTCCTAGCGATGTATTTGGATCAGATGCATTACTACAACATGCTGATACACTTATCGCAATCAATAGACCTGCTGATTACAACCTTTTTGAATATGGTGCACCAGGATTTGTTATCCATGACAAAAACGTAATGGCTGTACATATTCTTAAATCACGTAATTCAGAAACAGGTATGCTTTGGTTCTTAGGTGAATTTAAAAAAATGAATCTTTTAGAACTACAAGAAACCCATCCCTACTATCCCGTATCAACAGTACCAATTAAAAAGTAATGTATGTATTCAACAACAGTAACTGAAGAAAAACCAGCTTATGCTAAACCAGATTCAGAAGTAAGAATCGAAAAAACCAAAGCAATTAAAGACTTTTGGAAGGGATCTTTAATTGCTACAACATTCAAAGACATGTATGTTGTACCTAAAGTATTATACAAACCTTCTGGTAGAAACTATCAAGTAATTAGCTGCTATGGAACAGAGCTATCCAAAGGCGATATGCTTATAGAATACGTTAATTTTCAATATGACGTAATTGAAGAAGACAGGTGTTTGTATTTGTTAAAATACAACCCAAATTTCGAGAGTGACTATGAAGACCGTGGAAATGGGAGCTTCACCATTAAAGCGGAACAATTAACGAAAGTTGTCAGTTACAACGATGTACGCAAAGCTTCATTTGAAAAGACAGAAGCTGAAGTGGCAACTTTTTTAGAACACGGTGAAGAGGATGATGTTAATTTTAATAAGCTCACTGTTCGTGACTTATATGCAATTATCCAAAATAAACCAGTCTCTAACAAACCTTGGTTAAATAAGGTCATTTTGAAAAACAAATAATATGACGGTAACAACAGAAGCAAAACGACCAGTTGCTGTTTCTGCGCCGGGAATAGTTCTCCCGACAAAGAAAGCACCAGCACTAACTAGAAGTCCTAAAACAATGGTGATTTTTAGTAAACCAAAAGTTGGTAAGACAAGTCTACTTGCAGGGCTAGACAACTGTCTCATTCTTGACTTAGAGAATGGTACAGATTATCTAGAAGCTATGAAGCTTAAAGTCAGCTCAGCACAAGACATCAAACCAATTGTATCTGCAATTATTGAAGCGGGTAAACCGTATAAATACATTGCAATTGACACAATCACAGCTCTTGAGGACATGTGTATTCCTGTAGCTGAAAGATTGTACAGTGATTCTCCTATGGGTAAAAACTGGTTTACTGAGGGTAAACCCAAGTATGGTTCAGTATTGAATCTACCTAATGGTGCAGGATATCCCTGGTTACGTGAAGCGTTTACCAGAGCTATCGAATTAATCCGTCACGCTGCGGATAATATTATTTTAATAGGTCATATTAAAGACACACTATTAGAAAAGAATGGTTCAGAGTTTTCAGCTTTGGATCTTGATTTGACAGGTAAACTTAAACGCATTACAACGTCTAACGCAGATGCCATTGGTTACTTGTATCGTAAAGGAGACAAGAACTTTTTGAGTTTTAAAACAACAGACGAAATTAGTTGTGGAGCAAGACCAGAACATCTTCGTAACAAAGAGTTTGTAATTTCTGAAGTAATAGAAGGTGAGGTAGTCACTCACTGGAATGAAATTTATATCGACTAAAAACTAACAATTTAAATAATAAAAACCATGAATTTTAGAATTGATGACTTTGACGTAAACAAAGATTTAAACCAATCCGGTGGAAACACTAATTCACCCCTTATTGAACCAGGTACTCACCAAATTCGTTTGGTAGACATGTATCTCAAAACACCAGGTTACGACGTTAAAAAAGAAAAGTATGAACTTATTCTTGTGCTAGAAGGTCCTAACATGGGTCCCGATTTTAAAGGATGGTTAAAAGACCCCATGAATCCGGGTAAGGGAAGTTTTGAAGGTAAGAGTGCTAATGTTAAAAACGACTTCTGGGCATTTAGTACATACACTAACAAGCGTGGTGAAACTGTAGATCGCGACCAACAAATTTTCCGTTGGGTTAATTCATTTGCTTTCTATATTGGTAAAATGGAAGCTCTACGTGCAGCTAATATTGACGAAGCTACTATTGAAGACTATGTTGCAGCAGCAAAAAATGTATTAGCAGATCAAAACCATTGGTTCTATACTACTATTGCAGGTCAGCAATACAAGAATAAGAATGGTTATGATGCGTATACCTTGTTTTTCCCTAAACCAACAAAGTTTCAACAACCTTATGCATACTCCCCTGATGGTGACATGCCAAGTAATATACTTGCTTTTAACCCTGAAGAACATATCACAGTTAAAAAAGAACGTGAAGCTGAAACATTAAACGATGGATTCAGTGTAAACGGAACTGGTGGCTATGCACCCGTTAGTGGGTTTAATGACTTGTCACTTTAATTTTTAACTATATAAAAATGTAAAAGGGGTGCGGTTAATACTGCACCCCTTTACTTTAGAATTGTATGTTCAGGGTTCGAGATTATGTTCACGATTTTACAGAAGTACCTTCCACTTGGATTTTTGAGTACTACCTCAATCTATCTCAACCACTGCACGGACAGACAGTCTTAATACGCAGTGTGTTTAACAGTAAGGACAAAAATCCTTCGCTGTCTATTTATTATAATCGTCACCTCCAACAGTACAGGTTCAAATGTTTTTCGACAGGTACAGGAGGTTCAGCGATTGATCTCATGCAACACTTATGGAAGGTTGATTTTCATACCGCAACAAAAAAAATTATCGATGACTATATCGAGTTTTTAAATAGTGGTAAGACTTTTAACCGTACTATCTATGAAGGTGCTACCTGGAGAGTCAAAGATTACACACCTCGAATCTGGAATACAAACGATGCCAAATATTGGACAGCATACAATATTGACAGTAAACTTTTAGAACATTACAATGTGGTTCCACTAGACAACTATGTAATGTTTCGTAAAAAAGGTTCTGAATGTCAAGATGATGAGTCCTTTATTACTAAAAATGAGTACATATATGGTTTCTTTAATAGAGACGGTAAATTATATAAAATTTATCGACCACTAGATAAAGAACGTAAGTTCTTAAAGGTTGGAAACTATTTACAAGGACTAGATCAACTTCAAATGTTAAATTACCTTGTAATAGTTTCCTCCCTTAAAGATATAATGTGTATGCATTCATTAGGATTTAAAGTGGATCTTATTGCCCCTGACAGTGAAAACTCAACCTTGTCAAAAGAACAAATAGATGAATTTAAAGCTAATTATAAAGCTGTAATAACTTTATTTGACAATGATGACGCCGGTATTAAAAACATGAAAAAGTATGAAGAGCTATATAATCTTCCTTTTGTGTATTTACCATTGAGTAAAGATGTCAGTGACTCTGTCAAACAACACGGTAAAGACGTAGTCTTACGTGAGCTTGCACCTAAGTTGCAAAGAGCAATAGAGAAATATGAAGAATATCACGCAGAAAATGCGTGAGTTCTACAAAATAAGTTAATTTTGTAGAAATCCGTACCCTATGCTGATATTTATCCCCGGTGCTGTACCCTCGTCCAAAAACAGCAGAATACGAACCAAATCAGGTTTATTTATAGCTTCTAAAGCTACTCAGATCTGGCGAAAAAATACAATGCAATATTGGAGTCTTTACAGAAAAGCTTTTGTAGAGCAATGTATTGGTAAATCCCAACCGTTTTTTGTTGGATTTCATTTTGTACGGGGTACAAAGCATCGATGGGACTTTATAAATCCGTGTCAAACTATTCAAGATGAGATGACTCATCACGGATGGTTACCGGACGACTCTGTTGAAGAGATGTTACCACTACCTCTTATGGTTGATGGTAATTACTGGTCTTATGATAAGAACCATGCAGGTGTGTATATAAAAGTATTATCCACACCTGAAGAAGCAAACTTTAATTTTTCAAAGACCTCAGTCCATGTATAAATTTAATTCCGATGCAATCGACGCTGGAACAAGGTTAAGATTAGAAGAAGAGTTTTTTTCTAATCGTTTTACCCTTTCTTACAGCGGTCTTAATAGATTGCTTTATTCACCTCAATTATTCTACAATGACTATGTGCTTAAAGGTAAGCAAGAGTCTATTGATAAGTATCTGGTAGAAGGTAAGCTAATACATTGCTTACTACTTACACCTAGTGAATTTGAAAAACAATTTGCTATTACACCTAAAGATCTTCCTTCAGATAGTGCAAAGTCACTTTTGCATTCATTATTTGCCCATCATACAGAACTGTCACAAACAGATGATTATGATGGACGCACTCAATTGGAAGAATATGGTAATGCAATACTTGATATTTTAGTCGATATGAACCTTCACCAGTCTCTTAAAACTGATGCTCAGAGGTTAGAAAAAATAATTATTGACAAAAATATTGAGTATTGGAACTATCTGTTAAATGCAGATGGTAGAAGCATTATTGATGACAATCAACTAGAATTTGCTAAACAAGTTGTAGAAACAATTAAAGCAAAGTCTAGAATCAATAAGCTCATGGGTCTTACTACAGATCCATTTGACAAGGTCCAGGTTTTAAATGAGTTTTATGTTCACCTACCGGCAGAACATTTACCATTTGATCTTAAAGGATTTATTGACAATCTTGTTATCGATCACAATGCTAAAGTAATTCGTATAAATGATTTAAAAAAGTCTTCAAAAGACATACAAAACTTTAAAGACTCAATAGACTATTACCGCTATGACTTGCAGGCAGCAATGTATTACAATCTAATTGTCAATACTTTAGCTAAAGAGTATGGGTATGATGTAGAGTTTAGATTTGTTGTAGTAGACTCTTTGATGCAGGTAGCTCCTTATAAGGTTTCTGAAAAAACTATGGCTGAATGGGTCAACAATCTCAACACTAAACTGGAAGAAGCATCTTACCATTTTGAGAAAAGGGATTTTGATCTTCCATATCTTTTTGCAGTAAACCATGAAGTAGAGCTATGATTCAAGATCTTTATAAGACGTATTTTCAAAAATCTAAGGTATTTCTCTATCCTCTTGTAGGAATAAGCAGAAAAGCAGCTTACCGTCCCAGCAACACTTATGTTGCTTGGGATGGCAGGTTTAAACCCGAAGACTGTAAACTAATTACAGTATACAAGGTTGATAATTCTGACGAGTGGAAACAGTTCCATTTGAATGTCCTGCTTAAAAACAGAATGTTCAATTCCTTTTACACTTCTAAAGACTTGACCGAAAATATATATGTTTTTGACCTGTTTTATCACAAAGCAGACTACAAATCTATACTTAACGGTCAATATTCAAAAGTCCAATCGCACCCCAGAGGATTAATCCTTAATCACTTTGGACACAATACACCTGAATGGGCATATGTTGAAAGCTTCTTAATTCCCAAGAAGCACTTTAAACGATATGCTGAAATGTTAGGTGTAGACGAAGAAGATCTGCAATCTGTAGGAGAACTATGTTCACGACCAGATCTAGAAAAGGAAACTTTATCTCTGGAAACGGTTGATTATTTTGGAGAACTTGTAAAAGAAATTTAAATTTGTAGAACTTGTAAAAAACCAATGTCATGGCAGAAAAATCAATGCTTGTAACAACTATGGAATGGAACGGTACACCAACATTCCGAATGATTCCTATTAACATCGACTGTCCTTATGTTGATGTAATTTTTGATCCACGTGAAAAAACACTTGCAGTAGTTAGCTCAAGTGTAAAAGAAAAACCTCAAATGCTACCTAAGTTGAACGACAAGGGACAGTTAATGCAGGTTCGTGGAAATGATTATGCTCAAGAGCGCCGTATTATGGCAGCTTATTACGAATACTATATCCAAGACTTGTCGGATATTGAAACTTTTGTAAAGCACTTCGCTGTTAACGCTGATCATCCTGTTATCAAAACAGCAATTGAAACAGATTATAATAAGTGATTACAATAGTTTTATCCCGCGTCTATGAATCGTACATTTTGGATAATGGATTATGAGACAATTACTAATTGTTTCATAGCAGTTTTTGAAGCGTATGACCGGGATGAACGTAAAGTATTTGTAATCAATCGTGACAGAAATGATGCTGCAGCATTTATCAAATTTTTAGATGAATGTATTGTAAGCGACAGCTGGCATTTTGGTTACAACAATATTGCTTTTGACGCCCAGATTACGCAATATATCCTAGTTAATCGTGAGGCAATACTGAAAGGTACAAGTGACGAAGTCACTATGCTAATTGCTCAGTATGCTGGAACAGTTATTAATAAGTCTAGGAACAACGAATTTCACGATTTTAGAGAGGAAGACTTTTCCATTAAAGTGATTGACATATTTAAACTCAATCACTGGGATAATCCTGCAAAAAGATCAAGTTTAAAGTGGATACAATACTCATTAGACTGGAAAAATGTCCAGGAAATGCCGCATAAGCATACAGAACCAGTGTTAACAAATGAAATACTGGACAATGTTGTGAGTTACTGTATTAACGATGTTGCTTCTACAAAAAACATATTCAATTACAAAGATGAGAATGATGTAGAAGTAATGAAAGAACAAATTCGTTTACGTTCAGAGCTTAGTAAGCAATACGGAATTAACCTGTATAGTGCTTCTGAGCCTAGAATCAGTAAAGAAATGTTTTTACACTTTTTAAGTGAACGACTCAATCAGGAAAAACGAACTATTAGAGGGTACAGAACTAGCAGAAGCAGGATACAAATCAGTGATATTTTACTACCATACATTGAATTCCATACCCCGGAATTTAAAGCTATGTTCAACTGGTTTAAAAACCTAGGAGTAGATATACGTGAAGAAAATACTTCTGACACAGAAAGTAAAGGTCCTAAGTACACAATGCACTATAAAGGTGTTGAAACAGTATATGGTCTTGGTGGATTACATGGTTGTGCTAAACCAGGTATCTACAAGGCAACAGACGATATGATTCTTGTGACAGCAGACGTTACTTCATTTTATCCTAATCTTGCTATCCGTAACAAATGGAGTCCAGCTCATATAAAAAATGATGTTTTTTGTGAGTTATATGAATGGTTCTTTGAGGAACGGAAAAAATACCCCAAAGGTTCTACCCTTAATTATCTTTTTAAGATTATTCTGAATTCTACATATGGTTTAAGTAAGAATATTTATTCTTTCTTATACGACCCCATGTTTACATTTAGAATTACTATCAACGGACAGCTTTTGCTAAGCATGTTGTATGAAATGGTTATTACCAGAATTCCTAATTCTGTTGCAATTATGCAAAACACAGATGGTTGTGAATTTCTTATACCAAAAGAATACAAAGGTGTTTTTGAACAAATATGTAAAGAATGGGAAGTAATGACCAGTCTTGAACTAGAAGTTGATGAATACAAAAAGATGATTATATCCGATGTAAATAATTATATCGCGATGTACAAAAAAGAAGGTAAAGAACCTAAATGTAAAGGTCGTTTTGAGTTTTCTAATCTAGCACTACACAAAAACAAATCATATCAAGTTGTACCTAAAGCATTGTATGCATACTTTGTAAAAGGTGTTGAACCTAAAGAGTATTTAGAATCCAACAGAAATATTTATGATTATTGTGCAGGTTCAAAAATTAAAGGTGACTGGCACTTCGTGGAACGAAAAGTCATTGACGGATGCTACATTGAAAATCATTTACAAAATCTTGTAAGATATTATATCAGCAAGCATGGTGTAAAAATTATTAAGTGTAGCTCTGACGGTAGAGAAATACAATTAGAAAGTGGTAAATGGATGCAATCCTTATTCAATGTATTTCAAGAAAAAGATTGGGATACTTATGATATTGATGAGTCCTTTTATCTTGATAAAATCTATCGTGAAATAGCAAAAATTGAGGAATCTAATCCTCTAATAAATTCTAACAAGCAACTTACTTTATTTTAGTATGAAAAGAACCGTAAACGGATTCGATGCTTATAATCGAATCATTACAGCAGAACAACCAGCGCGTACTGACAGCTACACGCCTATTATGCACTCAAATGTAATTAGTCAAGTCCGGAAAGAAATTGGAAAAGCCGGATTTATTATCACTGCGGAAGACTACCGCAGTACCAATAATGGTCAAGTCGCTATTGGTAACTACAGGATCAACTATAAATCTGATCCTGATATTGAATTAACCGCTTCATTTATGAACTCTTATAACAAGCAGTTTGCTTTCCGTTTCACCATCGGTGCAATGGTAAGAGTTTGCTTAAACGGAATGTTTGTAAGTGACGGTAAGTTTGGTTTCTTTAAGCGTGTTCATAAAGGTGATGCAGATATTTTATCTGGTAGTGTCATCAGTGACTATCTTAAAAATGCAGATGATTATTGGGGTACTCTTGTCCAGGCAAAGGATGAGTTAAAAGATAAGTCATTAAATAAAGCTGATAAATTCAATTTATTAGGTCAGCTATTCTTTGACGATAAGCTTTTAACAACACTTCAAATGAATATCATTCGCAAAGAGATGGAAAATCCATCTTTTGAGTATGGTGTTCATAGTGATACAGCATGGGCATTATATAATCATGTCACACTTGCGCTTAAAGAATCACATCCAGCAAACTGGATGGATGATCACTACGCAATTCATGATCGTTTTGCAGAGTATCTGAATTTAAGTACTCACCGCACAAAGTATATGCATGAACTTTCTACTATTGGAAGTACTGAATTAGCTTTTGCTGATACTGACGGATCAGTTTTTGAAATACCAGTTGAAGATTCATCTGCTATTCTACTGTAAATAATAATCAGAGGGGTCCTTGCGACCCCTCATTATTTTTTTAATCATGAAAGATGTTATTATAGAATCCATAGAATCATTCTTCTCTAAAAAAAGAAGACACACTTCATTTTATGTGGTGCGACGCTATTTGAGAATGAAATATAAAATTCATATTTCAAAATCTGCATTGCTATCACGATTCAAATCTTTATATAAACATGAATAAATCACCAAACCTTATTGGTATTTCTGGTAAAATTGGTACAGGTAAAGACACAGTTGCTACATTAATCAACATTATTTGTCGTTATCCTGATTTTTCCACATCAACAATAGAACATTTTTATACCAACAATAACAAGTTCATTTCAAAGATGTGGGAAATTAAAAAGTTTGCAGGTAAACTTAAGTCTGTAGCTTCTATACTTACAGGTATTCCTGAGCATAAATTTGAAGACCAAGAGTTTAAAAAAGCATTACTTGGACCAGAATGGGGTTCGGTAAGTAAAGACAACCCTTTAAATTCAATAGACCCTTTTAAAGATATTGAATTTAATAATTTAATGTCTGTCCGTGAGTTTTTACAAAAGCTTGGTACTGACGCTATGCGAAAAGGACTTCACAGCAATACTTGGGTAAATGCTTTATTTACGACTTATAGCAGTTCCTCCAAGTGGATTGTTACTGACGTCAGATTTGCTAATGAAGCTGATGCAATTAAATCAAGAGGAGGGTTGCTAATTAGAATGGTTAAAAACAATACTGAAGTAAAATCAGATCATGCTTCTGAAACAAATCTTGATGATTTTAATTTTGATATTTATCTGGTGAACGAAGGTAGTCTTGGTGATCTTATTGAAAAAGTAAAAGAAATTGTAAAGCTTTACAATTTAAATGTAGCAGAAGATGAGTATTATTCTCATAACGAAGGTTTTTTTTAATGTCTAATCTATGAAAAAGCAAATCTATTATGTCATGGGAGGATTAAACCAGCATGATATAGAATACGTAATTGAAGTTCCTAATAGCGAAGATGTTTTCATTATGAAATATTCTGATTCTACTAGCTGGGCAGAGCATATACGTAATACTAAAGTGTTAGAAGCTCTAAACTCCGGTGATGGTTATAAAATCAACTGGACGAATAAACCAGGTAAAGTTCTAGACTATGCACAGACAGCAGAGCTTACAATACTACTAAACTTTTTAGATAAGTATGATGGTAAACAATTAAACTATACATTTTTGAAAGCTGCTGAATAAAAAAACCCCTCGATAATGAGGGGTTTTCTTTATATACTGGTCGCTAACTTAAAGAGATTTAAG
>Ga0209617_10000003_pt1 | contig 76924 bp, 78 predicted proteins | sample LakEriepJuly2011_2_FD_187459 | JGI IMG/M metagenome (GOLD analysis project Ga0209617, IMG submission 187459) | Freshwater microbial communities from dead zone in Lake Erie, Canada - CCB epilimnion July 2011 (SPAdes) (version 2) | ecosystem: Environmental > Aquatic > Freshwater > Lentic >...
CTACAACTACTGGCTCCTCAACAACTAGTGGCTCTTCTACAACTACTGCCTCCTCAACAACTAGTGGCTCTTCTACAACTACTGCCTCCTCAACTACTGACTCTCCTACAACTAGTGGCTCTTCTACAACAATTGGTTCTTCTGTATCAAAAACTTCTGTTTGGGTTTCTTTTTCAAAATTATTTTTTTCTATAATAGCTTCCTCAACAACTACAGGTTCTTCAACAACAACTTGCTCTTCTACAACCACTTGCTCTTCTACAACCACTTGCTCTTCAACAGCAAGTTGCTCTTCTACAACCACTTGCTCTTCTACAACCACTTGCTCTTCTACAACAACTGGTTCTTCAACAACAACTGGTTCTTCAACAACAACTGGTTCTTCTACAACAACTGGTTCAACAACAACCACGGGTTCTTCTACAACAACTGGTTCTTCTACAACAACTGGTTCTTCTACAACTACCGGCTCCTCAACAACTGGTTCAACAACAACCACGGGTTCTTCTACAACAACTTGATCTTCTAGAACAAGTGGCTCTTCTACAACAACTGGCTGTTCAACAAGTAGTAGATGTTCATCAAGACTTTCAGAAATATTATCACTAAAATCATTCAAACTGATCATTAATTTTTCATTAATTTTATTCAAAGACAATTTATCCAAAACTAATTGACTTTGTTGTACACCATTATCAATAGTTTTGCTATTATTACATCCACTTATTATATTACTTACCTTTTTAATTCCGTTTTTAATAAATTTACTCATCTGTTTTCTTTTATCATTCACATTCTTGCTTTCAGTAGATTTAAAAGAAGTATAAGATTTATAAGAACCATTTGATGGACTATTCAACCCACTTTCATTATTATTTTCAAAATCAATGGTTTTAGTATCAATAACCAGATTAATTGGATTATTATGTTCCTCAACTAATTCATCCACGTTATCATTATCATTTACATTATTGTTTTCATTATTTTCGGCGTTTTCATCAAATTGGATATCACTATTAATATGATTGGACATTAATTGAATCTTATTACTGAATCTTTTTAAATATTTAGCATGTAATTTATGGAAAAATTCAATGTATGATAAAAATAGGTTAATTTTCTCTCTCATCAATGTAATTTCGTAATTAAAAGAATTAACGAAGTTATCAATATTTAGCCCAGTTAATTGTTTACTTTTATGTATAGACAATTCATTTTCTCTATTATTAATAATACTAGCAATTGAATTTAATAATACCAAAATATTTTCATGAACATCCATGGTGGTTTCAAATTTATAATCTTTAAAAGGTTCCAAATCTTTATATACAGGAAAATTATTACCCTTTATTATTTCTAGTACTTTTTTATCGGTAATATTTTCAATTACATAAGAACAAATTATTTTATACAGTTTAAAATATTCACAATACATTCGGTTATTAACAAACAAAAATATTCTCTGCATATCATCATATTCTAAATCTATTAATTTACTTTGAAAATGAAATGAATCCAACCCAAATACAAATAATTGCGTATTACCTTGTTTAATAAAATCAGAATACAAATTTTTTAATTTAACCGATTTATTTTTTAAAGACTCAAAGACATTCATTATTTTACTGCGTACTAAACTGATATTATTAAATTCAGTTTTTAAATTGGAAATTCTGAATTCCATAGTTTCCTTTATAATATTTGTAAATATTTTAATATTTAATAAAAATATAATAGGTAAATATGAAAAATAACAAGGATATATTAGGTGATAATGAGGAAAATAATATCCTTATTAATAACATGAACGAAGACCAAATTGAATGGTCAGTTGAACACGAAAGAATTTTCATAGAATGGGGCGATAAAGCAATGTGTTACAAATGGATGCATTCAAAGGCCAATAGTATGTATTCTAGATTGAACGCATGGTATACAATTCCAGTAATTGTTATTTCAACTTTAACAGGAACAGCTAATTTTGCACAAGAAAGAGTACCTGTAGATTATCAAAACTATTTTGTAATGATTGTTGGTGCATTCAATATTACTGCTGGTATTATTACAACAATTCAACAATTCTTAAAAATAACTCAATTGAATGAAGCACATCGCGTAAGTAGTATTTCATGGGACAAATTTTATAGAAACATCAAAATTGAACTTGCAAAACATCCTTCGGAACGAACCAAAGTATTTAATATGATTAAATTATGTAGAGAAGAATATGATAGATTGATGGAAACTAGTCCAACTATTCCTGAAAATATCATAAAAGAATTTGACTATCATTTTCAAAAGCGCACATTTTACGAAAAAATTATTAAGCCTGAAATTTGCGATTCATTGATTCCAACAGATGATTGCAGAAATCCATGGTATAATGATGAAAATAAACAAAAAGCGGAAAGTGAATTAGCCAAAAATATACAAATGAAAGAAAATAAGATTAAAAAGAGAGAAGAAAATAATTATAAAGATGTTAATGATTTCATAGAGTTATTTATTAAAATTAATAATAGAGACCCAATGGAAAATGAAATTTTTGATAATTTGAAAGATAAAATGGATTTAATAACAATTAAAAATATTCTTGAACAAATTAAAACAACTAAATCAAATTATGAGAATGCGTAAAATATAATATAACATTATCATAATCAGAGTTTTGGATAATCATTTGGAAGTATAAAAATTGTTATTAAAATGAATATATAAAAATATACGTAAATGCTGTAAGCTTCAGGAGTTACGCCATAAAATTTTAGTATTTGAATTAAACTGTAAAAAAATATTAATGATAACCCTAATAATGTAATTTTATTCATAATTTGGTAATTATATTATTATATATATTATTATTTTAGATAATTTTTTATTCTCTTTACTTTACATTATTTGATAATCGCAATTTTCATCAAATCTGTCACCTAATGTTCTTTTATTTATATAATGGTAAGACAATGGAGTATGGTTATAATAATCTTTTACTACATACAATGGTACATTTCTTAAATATTCGCCATTATCTAGTTCCATTTTACCTAAATAAACACTATCATAATTTTGTTTCCATAATCCATCGTGGTCACTGATTCTTAACGTCATTTTTTCATAAAGATAATCATTGTTTTCAGAATGGATTAATTTTGCTTTTTTTATTTCAGATTCATCTATACTATCATTTGGATAATTCATTTTTACCAAATTGTTGCCTAGAAATAATGCATACCTTATTATGCCGCCCTTAGTATGTTTTAATTGCAGATTATCAGAAGTATAATCTAATGACCATCCTCCTTGCTTAAATGCATTAGTATAATTTGTAAAATAAAATCCTGAACTTAAAATTGCATTGTTATCACTTGGTCTATTACCAAAAGTAAAATTAAAATGTAGAGTTTTTTCATGCGAACCGGTGTACACAACAGATGGTATTTCAATTTGTTCTTGTTTTGAATTCTTAAAATAGATAAATTCGCTGTTATTCATAAAAAAATCAGAAACATCATCGCTAATTGGAATATCACAAACCTTGTTTTTATTCACTATTTCATCAATTAAAGCAAACCAATACAATGAATTTCTGCTAACCAAATTAGTATTGATTTCTAGTTTTGTTAAATCAACAAAAGCATATACTTTATTTTCATAAACATATAATCCTTTTAAATCAATTGTACTCATAAAAGTTTCCAGATCATAATTTATAATATTAGAATTGTTATTTGAAAGCAAAATAGAATACAAGTAAGTTTTAATTCTTAATAGTATTTCGTGTGAATTATATGAATCGTTTTTATAACTTGTATTTACAGATGGAAAATTTAAAATATCTGTAAAATCATTTATTAACAAAAATGTATTGAATGGTTGTGTGCTATTAAAATTTATTTTAAACGGCACTATTGTAACTTCATCAAAAATGACATGAGATAACACGTTGTCAACGTCAACATGTAGTAAATTCAAAGCATCGTATGTGAAGAATTTCTCGTCGCTGCTCATTAGTTATATTCAATATATCTAATATACTGAATATAACAATTTCTATTTATGTATTTTACGCTTAATTGTTTCTTTTATTTGTTCTTCGCGATTATCCATAATATATTTTGTTAAATCTTCTGCTACATTTTGATCCTTGTAATAATTTTGTAATGAAGCTAATAATGTTTTAGAATTAATTGGCTTTCTAACAGTATTCTTTTTATAAACCAAAGAGCCATCGTTTATATCAAAACAATCAATACTATTTGATTTCATTACAGTTACTAGATTTTCTGTCATAGTTTTTTTTTTATTATTTCTTTCTTTTATTTCTTGTCTTAATTGCGATATTTCTGTATCCATTTTTACCCATTCGCGTATATTAGTAACTAATTGGTCTTTCGGCGATAATATTTCATTGTTTATATTTTCATTCATGTTCGTATTCATATGTAAGTTATATGTATATTAAAATTTTATATCTTTATCTATAATAATATTTTCTTCAATATTTGTATTATTAATAAACCATTTAACATCATTATAACCCAACACGTAATGTCTTTTGCACAAACAATCTTTATATGTATTTGCAAAACATTGGGTTCCCTTATTTTTTCCGCTTTTCAAAATTGCTTTACAAAACTGATGATTGTAATTGCTTGAATTGGTTGAATTGGTTGAATTTATATTTACTTCCAATTTTTTCTGCAGTAATTCCATTTTCATTTTGTTTTTCTCCTCTATTTTTATATTCTTCTCTTCCAACTTTTTATTCTTTTCTTCCAACTTTTTATTCTTCTCTTCCAACTTTTTATTCATCTTATCTTGTTTTATTGTTTCTCTTATTTGTTTTACAAGAGCTATTTTATGAGTATAACAATAGTTATTACCATTATTATATTTAGTTTTTAACATAGAATGAACATAACCAAAATAATGACATTGATGTGTATGTGAATTACCTGATGCATCCAAATTAATAATTTGATATTGACATTGGTGACTTGCACTAACAAAACCAGTATTATAATTATCATTATAACCTTTATTTACATCAAAAAAATTGATCCCGTGTTCTTTTGGATACCCTAAATATTCATAATATGGTAATAATTCATCTTGAATATTTCTACAATAAGGACATCTTATTTGGTTTTGTTTTAATTTTGTCTTTATTTGTTCCATATTATTAAATTTTTTTTTATGATTAAAAATGTCTTTAAAAATAGCTTCATAATTAAATTTATGTCCACAATTTAGTTTAACGAAATTATCTTTTAAAGGGGTGTTTGTAATTAAGCATAAATCTTTATTTTCTATATCATTGGTACCATTGGTACCAGTGGTATTGTCTAAAGAATTATATAGTTCTTTATAAAAATCTATATTGTTTTCAACGTTATATTTCATTCTATTATCTTTAAGATTTATCTTTATATTTTTTTTATTTATAGATAATATTATGCCACCACCAGAAGTTTGGGGACCACCAATATGGACATTTTTTCATACATTAGCTGAAAAAGTAAATGAAAATGAGTTTCCAAAAATAAAATTAATATTGTTTTCATACATTAAACGAATATGCAATTTTTTACCGTGTCCAGAATGTTCTTCTCATGCTTATCAATTTTTAGCAAGAGTAAATATCAATTCAATTAAAACCAAGCAGGAATTTAAAAATATGTTGTATATTTTTCACAATGCTGTGAATAAAAGAAAGAATAAACAATTATTTAATTATGCAAATATGAATAAATACAAAAATTATAATGTCGGCGCAACATTTAATAATTTTATTAGTGTTTATCACACAAAAGGAAATATGAATTTAATTGCAGAATCTTTTCAAAGAAATTTATTAATTAAAGATTTGAAAAATTGGTTAATTAATAATCATAAATATTTTAGGTCTGATAAAAAAGTTTCGCATCGTAATAATAAGGATACAACTAATGAAACGCCTAACGAAACAAATAACGAAACACTTAACGAAACAACTACTGAAATAACAAATAACGAAATAATTAGTGAAATAACAAATAATAATTAAAGTGTTTACAAATTACCAATTAATTCGCCGTTTTTGTATACATTACACTTGAACGTTTGATTTTTAGGCATGCTACATACATCTTTATTACTTTGGGTTTCATTGAAAAATAAATATTTACTAGAACCACCAGCATACATTAAAGTTACAATTAATGCAGACGATGCTAATCCAGTCAATACATTTAAAAATAATTCACTCATTTTAATGACACAACCTTTATATATTTTAATAAACACATCTGAAAGGAAATATACTATCAAACCGCTAAATATCCAGTAATTTACACTTCCATTACTAAACATAGGAATACTTAAATACATAATAGTAAAAGCAAAAACAAATGCACTAAATGTTGAATTTCCATATTTACTGTATTGAATAGATGTGCAAATTGTTCTGTCATTTTGACTTGCAAGTGAACCATTCAACATATAAATAAAATTTCTTAAAACAGAAACACCTATTAAAAACCCTAAAAATATAAACCCTTTAAAATTTTGGAAAATAAAAGATAATGCAACCATTACTATGGCCAAAATAATAGGTGAATAAAAAGATAAAAATACAATGAAATTAAATGGTTGGTAAATTAACAATGGACTATTTCCTCCTATACCTCCTTTGATATCCATGTTTTGAAATTGATTGCTCATAATATATTATAAACTTATTAAATTATTAGAAATTTTATAATATATCAAATTATTTTTTAAATCCAAGTCTACTTGATTCTTATTTTCCTCGTGTTTTCATGCAGTTATTCTATAATCAATTCAAGCGCCTCTTGAATATTAGATACTGGATAAAAGTTAATATTTTTATCTTTGACTAAATCTGTGTTACCATATTTATCAAAAAAATCATTAAAGTCTTTCTTATTTTCAGTTGGATATATGAAATTTTTGACACCTGCTTTAATACCGTATATTATTTTTGTTTTCAATGCGCCAATTTCACCCACTTTACCATTCAAATCACAAGCTTCTCCTGTTACAGCAAAATCGTTTTTGATTTTTTTATTATTCAGTAAACTATACAATAAAATAGATACAGCAATACCTGCAGATGTCCCCGATTTTTCAATACTTCCATCGCCCATATGTAAATGTATACCATATTTTTGAGGTCCGTCAAATTGTTTCTTCAATTGTTTTTTTCTCTCTTCACTTGTCAAATTAAAGGCAACTGTAAGTGAAATTTGAAAGGATTCCTCCATCATTTTATCTAATAACCCAGTTAATTTGAACGATAAATAATTATTAGATGGGAAAAATTTTGCACTGGCTGATAAAATACCTCCAATATTATAGACATTTGCCCAGAGACAATTAATGATGCCAATACTATTATGGTCGTGTATTTTTTGTAAACGCATTTCTCTTTTATCCTTGAAATATTTATTTTTAACATCATCTATGGTTACCTGGATAGGTATTTTGATTTCATCATCTGTTGAAGTAATATTTTTTAATATATTTAAATTGATTTCACCGATTATTTCAAATAATTTTTCTTTTAATTTTCTTACACCTGGTTCTAATGTATATTCTTCAATAATAAATTTAATTGTTTCATGTGAAATCTCAATCATACCTTCCAAGCCAATATTTTTATAAATTTCAGGTAATAAGTGTTTATTGGTTATTTCTATTTTATCTTCTACAGACAAACTATCAAATTTAATTCTATGAACACGATCTAATAAAACTTTATCTATCGCATCAGCGTCGTTATATGATAAAATAAATAGCACTTTTGATAAATCTAGTTCAATTCCAGAAAAGTATTTATCCTGAAAACTGTCATTTTGTGTTGGATCTAATAAATGTGTTAAAATACCAGTAATCTCTTTACCGTGTTCAGTGCGACTAATTTTATCAACTTCATCTATTAATATAATAGGATTCATACATTTTTTATCAATCAAAATTTGAACTATTTGTCCCCACGTACTACCAACATAAGTGTATGAATGCCCAACCAAATGACTACCGTTTGAATCACCCCCCATCATTATTAAACTAAATGGACGTGAATTATTATTTTCATCTTTTAAACAGTCTGATAATCCTCGTGCTAAGGTTGTTTTACCGACACCAGGCGACCCTTCAAACCCAAAACAATTGCCTTTCTGTTCCCCGTTTATCCATTGACTAATTATTCGCTCAATTTGTTTTTTTGCATTGTCATGTCCGTGAACACATTTACTTAATGTTGATTTTATGTTATTCATATAGTGATTTATTTCTTTCATATTACTTTGAATTACATGTAATTCATTTTTTATAGGCACATTTATGAAAAAAATTTTTTTTAACTCATCAAACAATTCATCATTATTTATTTTTTTTACAGATTCTATGAAATGATTCAACTCATATTTAAATTCAAGCTTATTTTTTAGAGATAAAGTTTTATTTATTTCATAATCATTTAATTGCAATTTATCAAGTAAAGTATTTATAATTTGTATATTTTTAACAAGAGTTTTTTTGTCTCCTTTTAAAATAATATCTTTAAAAATATCCCAATTATTATTTTCATGACGTTTTTTTATTAAATTTATATATTTCAATATTTCCAAATTAGTGTATTTTTCTTTTTTTGGTATATCTGAAAAATCTTTAATTACATCTTGATTTTGAATTAATTCATTGAATTGAATTTTAGTTGCATCCATTAAATGTAATATTGGTTCTCTCTTATAAATTGAAAATGGTATTTTTAATAATCCATCCAAGTACTGTCGAGCTTTAGAACCGGAATCCTCGGACTTTGCTTTTACCTCTTTCAATTTTAACATAGCTTTTTCTTTAACACTATCATTGGCTTTCAATAAACATATTTGTTGTTCTAACGGTATTTTATTCATATCAAAATTAGATAATTCATTCGTATAATTTACAGTATTTTTCATCGCCTTTTTAAATATTTGTTTAATACTCCACGGAAAACTTTCAAATATCAACGACTGTTCTTCAGTATCAACGTTACCGTTAACATCATTTGAAATAAGATCGTATAATAAATAAGCAAGGTACTGGTTTTCATAATTATGAGATTTTATTAATAAATAAATTAGCGTATTTCTTTTTGAAAATAAATCATCCGCGACAAACTCTTTAATGATTTGCATAATTGGTTTTTGCTTTAAACTATTTATTTGACTTATATATCCCGCATATTTATCATAAAAATTTTTATAATTATTATTTATCAAATAATCTTTTAAAATTAAAGAAGATATAAATCTTAAAAAATCTTCACTATTTAAATCCTCAAGATTTACAATATTACCAATTATCACTTTTTGTTTATCTATTATATATTTATTATTTAGAAAATCTACCATGATATCATCTACTATTCCATATATTAAAAGCCCCTTTTTTAAAGAAGCGTTATAAATATATAACTTTATTCCATTTACTTTTACATAAAATTGTTTATAAGTATTATTAATATCAAAACAATCCCAATTATTATCTTTACACTCATTCTTACTTAAAATTTTATAACTAATAGGATGAAAATATTTTTTTAACAAATCTATTTTTAAAGATTCATTTGTATTGCAATCATCATTGTTATTGCTACCATTACCATTGTTTAAAAATATTTTTGGTCCAAAACAAATTGTTAATAAATCATCTAAACTGGAAGTCCCATAATTTTTAATTAAACACGATAATTCATTATTTATTTTTTGCAAATCATTTATTAATGTTTCTGTGTATGTATTTGTAGTTGAATTTGAAGTAACAACCAATTCAGCATTCATTTTGATTATCTTATTATTAATCTCATATAACTTTTCAACACACGTATTTACATCGCTCACAGAGAAAATATTTAATATTTTATTTTTTTTTACATGAAACAATGTTTTTTCTATAATATCTTTAAAAAACACCAACTTTTTTTCTATAATATTGTTTTTATTATAATTTTCAATTGATGAAACAGAAATCAAATTATCGTTTGATTTCGTTATATTTCCCCCTTTTTTATTTTTCATCAAAAATAATTATTCTATTCTATTAAATACAAATATAATTATTTTCTAATATACATGAAGAATCAGCGCGTTTTCTTTAAGTCTATATTTAATATATATAATTCAATGTATTAAACATAAAATGCGAATTAACTATAGTTATACTTGCTCTTATAATAAACTATACAAAATGGGAATTCCAAGTTATTTTTCATATATAGTAAAAAATCATCCGGATATTTTAAAGCAAATACATCATAATGTCATGAATGTAGACAACTTTTATTTAGATTGTAATTCTATTATTTACGATGTTATTCATAATATTGATTTTAAAACAGTAAAAGAAGAGGAAACTGACTTGATTATCAAGAACGTATTTATTAAAATTGACGAATATGTGAATGTCATTAAGCCAACCAATAATTTGTTTATTGCATTTGACGGTGTGGCTCCAGTTGCAAAATTGGACCAACAACGTGAGCGAAGATACAAGTCTTTGTTTCAGGCAAAAATTTCTCGTAGTATTTACAAAGGTGCAAAACCTGACCCGTGGAATACTTCTGCGATCACACCAGGAACAATTTTCATGGCCAAATTAAATGAACGTGTGAAAATCTATTATAATGACCCAAAAAAATACAATTTAAAGAATATTATTATTTCAACTAGCGCCAATTATGGTGAAGGTGAACATAAAATATTTGATTATATACGGCGATTTCCGGAAAAACACAATCCGGATACGACGACTATTATTTACGGACTTGACGCGGACCTTATTATGTTGGGTATAAATCATATACCTGTGTGTAATAACATTTATTTGTTCAGGGAAACTCCTCATTTTATTCAATCTATTAACAGTGAATTGGAGCCGAATAAAGAATATATGTTGGACTTGCCTGAACTAGCAAAAAATATTACGTTGGACATGAATAATGGCGAAGAATTGAATAGTGAACAAAAAACAAATCGTGTCTACGATTATATTTTCATGTGTTTTTTCTTAGGAAATGATTTTATGCCTCATTTTCCATCTGTAAATATTAGAACAGGAGGCGTTGATAAAATGTTAAACGCATATAAGGCTGTCATTGGAAATACAAATGAAAATTTATGCGACGGTAAAACAATATTTTGGAAAAATGTTCGCAAACTAGTGAAATTTTTAGCAGACAATGAAGAAGAAAATTTCAAGAATGAGATGAAGTTGCGAGATAAAAAGGAAAAATATAAGTTGGCGGACGAGACCCCTGAAGACAAGTATAAGAAGTTTGATAATATTCCTGCTTATGAAAGAAGTTTAGAAAAACATATTAACCCTTTCAACAATAATTGGCGTGCAAGATATTATGATACTCTTTTTCATGTTAATAGCGAGGATGAAGAGCGAATAAAACAAATATGTATTAATTATTTAGAAGGTTTAGAATGGACTATGAAATATTATACAAGTGGGTGCGTTGATTGGCGATGGTGTTACAAATACAACTACCCGCCGTTGTTGGCGGATTTAATACACTATGTTCCTTATTTTGACACTGAATTTGTTGTAAACAAACATCCTCAACCAGTCAATCCGTTAGTTCAATTGTGTTACGTACTTCCAAAAGAAAGTTTACAATTATTGCCTACAAATTTATATAACAAATTGATTCAAAAATATGGCCATTGGTATGATAGCGATTGTGAATTTGTATGGGCTTATTGCAAATATTTTTGGGAGGCACATGTCATGTTGCCGCATATTGATATAAATGATTTGGAACAATTTGTTATGGAGGAGTATAAGAATTGAGATGACTATAAATATTAAATTTTATTAGTAAATTATATATTTAATGAATAAAACATATAATTTACCTGATTATCAAAATAATATTAATATTTTAGCAAATGAAATTATTCAATCATTTTCAAATAACTACGAATTTATTATAATTAAAAATAATTCAATTTTAATTGGAGAAAACGAAATAATGAATTATTATAATAAATTGAATAATTTAATAGGGAAAGTAAAACTTGTTGATAAAAATAAATATAATGATACAAATCAAGATGATTATTGGGTAGATGTTGAATATAATTTTAAATGTAAAAATGTTGATAATTTAGAAAATAAATCACAACCATGGAAATCAAATGAACAATTGATGTTGCACACAGATAATACACTTTCAAATAATTTAAATTTTGCAAATATAACTGAATTAGTTTGCATTCAACAATGTGATTATTCGGGAGAAACTGTTGTAATATCAAATAGTAAAATTATAGAATTAATTAAATATTTGGATGTTAAAAATAATACTAAACTGTATAATGATTTAATAAATACAACAATTTATCATAAATCAATTGAAAAAAATATATGTATAAAAAATAATGATACACATACGTTTAATTTTAACATAACACAAATTTTAAAAAGTGAATTGAACACATATGATAATTTAACTGTCGCAAACAATTTTTCAAAAATATTGGAAAATATTATGAAATCTAGTTTAGTCAATTTAATAAAATTAGAAAAAGGGGATGCCTTATTATTCAATGACGGTTTAGTAATGCACGGACGAAAATATGTTTTTGGAGAACGTTTATATAAAAAATGTAGTATTTTGATAATTTGAAATGTTTGAAATTTTTATATTTGTTTATAATAAATGTCTTCATTCAATGCAACTGGAAGCGCAAATGGAAGTGCGTATACTTCAACCAACCCATCCTATTTAGTTACATCAAGTGCAACCGCAACAGCAAGTTCTAAATTATCCCACAAAAATGCTAAAAAAAAGGCAAAAAAAATCGCTCAACAAGTGGCAAATAGTGTAGCTCAAAATGATGTAAATATTATTAGTCAGACATTAAGTCTTACACCTGCCGGTGTAATTGGTCAATACAGCTACTTGAATACATCTTATGCTATCAAAACAGCAATAAATGGCCAAGGAGAGTTTGATGGTTTAATAAAACCACAGATTACAGATGAAACAGTTCCTGATGCTTTAATTATAACAGCTAAAAAAAAAATTTATGATTCAACTACTTTTAAAGAAATTCCAAACAGTGAACAGTTAGCTACAATTAACTCAACTTTTTATAATTACGGGGGAATATATGGAGATAAAATAATTGAAGGTAAAGTATTTAGTTCATTAACCCCCAAATCAGTTATATCAAGTAATAGAATTTCAAGTACGGAACTACCTGTTATAATAAATAATCATAAATCGTATAAATATAAGATAAAAATACTTACACGTCTTAAATATTATCTTGACAAAGAAATTACAAATTCAACAGGATATATTGATTTGAATAGAAACGTATATGGTGTAAAAGTAGATTCTAAACATTTAACAGGGTTAAATATTATTAATGAAACCGATAATACAATTACTACCTATACAGGTGCTACTATTAAAGAATCCTATACAGATGATAAGCAATGGAATATCATTAGTTTAGATTTATCAAGAGCTTTTGCAGGTTCAGTAATCCCAAATATTTATCCAGTTGATATTAACATTTAGATTTTTTATATTATATTTGTAAAGTGGATATTACTTTTGTATAAAAAAAATATTTAAAAATCTTGCGTTAGTATACAGCAAATTATGGATTATCCTAGTTGTACAACCGAAAAAGAATTATTACAAATGATAGAAGACATTGAAAAACATGTGTTAGAAAATGACTACGAAAATGCATTTTTTTATTTTTTGTTATATATTGGGAGATTAGAACCTATTGATAGAGACAGTTTTATTATACACTTCAAAAAGTTGATTAGAAAAATAACTTTGTCAAATATACGGAGGCCTGGATAAATTTATATTATCGGAAAAAATTACACCGACCGAAAAGAAAAATGAGACAAAATATAGTTATGATTTGTATATTTTATAACTATGTTTCAAGTAATTTTTTAATGCGATTTTGTCTCATTTTTCTTTTCGGTCGGTGTAATATAAAGAATTAACAATAGATAGATTTAGCAATAATTGCTCAATTGTGGTCTTATAGTGTAGCGGTTAGCACACGGCACTTTGAATGCTGTATCATGAGTTCGAATCTCATTAAGACCTGAAATGTTAATAACAATAATTATAGTATAAATAATATAAACATATACGTGAATATTATTTATACAACAACCCAATATCATGAATAGAGTTGAACAAATGAAAAAAATTCAAGACGATGCCCTTGCATTATTTACAAAAAAGAACATTGATTATGGCGACGCGTTTGCAAAATTTGGAGTTATCGGCGTATTGATGCGTATAGAAGATAAAATACAACGATCGTTATCTATAACCAAAAATGGTGTAAATTTGGTAAATGATGAGGGCATTAGAGACACATTGTTAGACCTACATAATTATGCAGCAATGGCGTTGATGTTACTAGATGAATAATAAATACCAATTTATAAAATATGATTATGAGAAATATATTATCTTAATATTATATAAATATAACCCTTATAAATTTATATAATGTCGCATGAAATATTCAAATTATTTTCATTTACATTACTCTATTATCAATTAAATAACATTCTAAAACCTTTTGTATATGATAGATTCACATTATTTCAAGAAGAACCTATCATATTCTACCCAATTATACAATCTGCCAACATATTCATATTCTATCTTTTTATTTTTTTCACTGCGAATTTATTTCTTTTTTCAAAAATTAAAAAATATACTGTATATGCATTAGCTTTTATTTATATGAAATATGTAATGGACACTATTTTGGAAAGTAATTTGATTGGTATATATCAATATGAATTTAAACGAACAATTATGTGGTTATTTACTACACCATTGATTTTGAAACTATATTGCGATATAAATAATTTAAAATTGGTAGATGTAAATGCTCAATATCATATTGTAAGTAACTGTGCTCATATTGTATTATATCCTTTTCGTAAATCACATTATAACACATACATTATAATATCATTGACTCTATCAGAAACTTATTTTATACATAAATTAATAGAACGAAAATATCAAAAATATACACAATTTATTATATTTATTTGGTGTTTATTTTCATTTATCAATATTATTGAATTAACGAATTTCTTTAATATACACGATATTCAAATATGTTACCTATTAAGCGATATGATTGCAAAATTAACAACTATGTTGATTGTAAATGATTTTGAAGAAGAGACGTATCACATAAAAACCAATGTTGATTTACAATCTATAACTTTATTAACGACTATTAAGAAATCCATGAAACAATTTGAAAAAGTTACTAGTATTACGCCCAAATGCAAATTGATAATGAATATAATTGACAATAGATTAACCGCATTTATTCCAATGGATACAACAAGTTTAAAATTGGAGCTTTTGAAAAAAATACTACCATTGGAATTAGAAGACCGTTATTTGACACAAAATAAAGAATACAAACCATATGATTTTATTTGTGTTTTATTTACAGATATTGTATCCTATACAGAATTAGCGAAAAAATATGAGGCGGATGTCATATACAAATTATTGAATGATGTGTATACACGGTTTGATGATATTGTAAATCGTTATGGGAATTTGCAGAAAATAGAGACGATTGGAGACGCGTACATGGTTGTTAGTGACATATACACAAATGACCAAACAAATAATGTTAAAAATATGATTCTATTTGCACTTGATTTATTACGTGAAATTAAAAATATTCCAACTCCGGATAACAACCCATTGCAATTGAGGGTAGGAATCAATTTAGGAAAGGTTGTTGTAGGTATATTAGGCATTGAAATTCCGCGATTGTGTGTAATAGGAAATACGGTAAATGTTGCAAATAGACTGCAAACTACTACTGACCCTGATAGTATACAAATAAGTACACACGTCTATGAAATTGTAAAAGAAAAACTGGGGGATAATAGTAATATACATTTTGAGAAAAAAGAAGAAGTGTTTTTGAAGAATCTAGGGTCACGAACAACGTATATAATTTCGCCCCCCCCCAAAGACACAATTTTAACCCGATAAAACATGCGAATAATAATAAAAAAAATAATAAATAAATCATCATTGATAATTTTACATTTGGTATTGATTTACGTATAAAATAAACAAAATAAATATTCATATTTATTCATAATATGAATATTCCTATTTCAAATAAAATTCTTGATAATTTCAAACTTAAGAATCACGATTATTTAGTTTCCAACAGTTATTATGATTTAAAATCAGGTGAGCAAGAATATAGACTATATTCTTATTTATCAACTTTTTTTGACAACATAATTATTTTAGATATCGGTACACTTGACGGAAGAAGTGCTATAGCTTTATCACATAATGAAAATAATAAAATATTAAGTTATGATATTCATAATCATATTAATAACAATGAACATAAAATTTATTCAAAAAAAAATATTTTATTTAACATTAAAAATATTATAGAAGACTTAAATGAAGAATTTATTAAAAATGTAAAAATTGTAATGATAGATATTGATCATTATGAAACAATTGAGACGATCATAATAAACAGATTAAAAGAACTTAAATTTAGCGGGCTAATTATTTTAGATGATATAACTAGACATCCTGATCCGCATATAAATGTATGTATGAATAAATTGTGGAATAATATACCATACACTAAATATGATTTTACAAACTACGGTCATTGGTCCGGTACCGGTGTAATTGTTATGAATGACGATATTACATTCACATTTGAATGACCAATTTGTCAAGAATATAGGCGTTCTTTAAGTAGGTTCAGGAATTTATTATATAAACTTATTTTTTTTTCCAAAAGTATTTTGGGATTTTCATTTTTGGACATTTTTTTTGTCCATTTTTTGAAAATCCGAAAAAGTCTTGGAGAAAAAACAAGATTTGTTACCATAATTGAAAATTAGCGTGTTGTTGCAGAAAAAATAATTTCGCAATTGTTACGATAAATTTTTATGAAATTCGCGTGGAATAATTTAGGGGATTTTTTCTGTTTCCAATATATGGAAACATTTGGAAACAAAAAATCCCCAAAAATCCCCAAAAAATATGAATGTAGTGTTTGCATGTATTTTACATGCAATTTGAAAGATTATAAAAAACACATTAACACGATAAAACACAAAACACATGAAATGGAAACATTTGGAAACAAAAAATCCCCAAAAAGTGATGAAAAAACATTCGTTTGTGACTGCGATTCTCATTTTTTATCAAGAGCTGGGTTGTGGAAACATAGGAAAACATGTGGGGATTTTTTAAAAAATTTATCCCCACATGATAACAATCCCGAGCCTCAACCTAAATCAAACTATGAATTTAATAAAGATACGCTTATTGAAATCATTAAAGAAAATCACGATTTTCAAATGGATATGCAAAAGCAGATGATGGATTTTATGAAATCGAATGTTTGTTATAATAATTCTATCAATACAATCAATAATTTGAATAATAGCAATAACAAAACTTTCAACTTACAATTCTTTTTGAATGAAACGTGCAAAGATGCAATGAACATAATGGATTTTATAGAATCCGTTAAACTGCAAGTATCTGACTTGGAAAATGTAGGAAAGGTTGGGTATATTGAAGGGATATCAAATATAATCATTAAAAATTTACAAGCGCTAGACGTAGAGAAAAGACCAGTTCATTGTGCTGATCAAAAGAGAGAAGTTATTTATGTAAAGGATGATAATATTTGGGAAAAAGAAGATGAATCAAATAAAAAATTAAGAAAAGCTATTCGTATGATTGCTCACAAAAACATTTGCATGTTTAAGGATTTTAGAGAGAAATATCCAGATTGCGAGGATTACGATTCTAAAAAAAATAGTCAATACAATACAATAATATATGAGGCCATGGGAGGAAAAGGAGATAATGATTATGAAAAAGACACAAAAATCATTAAGAAAATAGCGAAAAATGTTATTATTGATAAAAATTAGTAAGTAAAAATTCAAAAACTTTAATATAATATTTATACTATATTATGGCTACTAAACAAATAATTAGCGAAATCCCTAACAGAGATGCATTTTTTCACTTGTTACAAAATAACCCAGGTTTAATTGTCTTAAAATTAGGCGCAGAATGGTGCGGTCCGTGCAAACAAATAAAACACATAGTTCATGCTTTTTTTGCTACGTCGCCATTGGACGTTGTTTGTGGAGACATTGATGTAGACCAAAGTTTTGATTTTTATTCCATGTTAAAAAGCAAGAAAATGGTTAATGGAATTCCTGTTATGCTTTGTTATAAAAAAGGAAATGATACCTTTATACCCGACGATATGGTTACAGGCGCCGAACCAATGGGACTTGATGCTTTTTTCAAAAGATGTGGAAATCATTTAAATGATGTACGAATCAAATATCCAAAAACACAAGGTAGAAAATAAATTAGATATCAAAATTTTCAATAACAAAATTACTAAAATGTTTACAATTTCGTTTATACAAATTCATTCCAATTATATTAGTACGATTCCAATTATTTACTACCTTAATAATTTTATTTTTTGATTCATTGTTATGAATATCATCAATGCTAATACAAGGTGTGCGATACCATTCAGTAAGATTCCAAACTCGCATTCTACGAATACGAACTTCAGCAGGAACATATTTACCCATAAATAATTTCAATAAAACATCAGGGTGACTTTGGTTTATTGGTGTATAGTCAATTGTCAAAATTGCATTATTATCGGGTACAACAACAATATCGTGAACCCGTAAACTAGGAAGAATATTTAATATAGCAGCATGTTTTTTACACAACTTTGTATATATATGATTATTGTTGAATAAAAAAAACAAAAAAGCAATATAATAAAACATTTTATATAAATAATATATTATTTATATAATATATATTATTACTATGAAACCATTTATTAATTATATTATACTTTTTGTAATACTAATAGTTGTTGGTGTACTTTATTATAGATATGAAAATAAACGAATGGCTGAAGAAAATGAAGATAATGTAGAAACGATTCGTAAATATTTATTAGATGATGCAACTTTAGCCAAGAGTAAAAAACCAATATTATGGATTCATGTTCCTTACGAATACAATTCTAGAAACTGGTTAAGTTTCGGTTCTAGAAGCTCTTTTGATTTAAATCAACCTTATCTATATTTAACAGTTAAATCTATTATTCAACAATGCGACTCATCATTTACTATTTGTTTAATTGACGATAGCACGTTTTATAAATTAATACCAGGTTGGACTATTGAGATGAATAGGATATCATCACCTATTTCAGATAATATGCGAATGCTAGGTTTAATGAAATTAATGTATATGTATGGTGGAATGATATCTCCAATTTCATTTTTATGCATTAAAGATTTATTACCGTTGTATGAAAAAGGAATATCAGGAAACAAAATGTTCCTTTGTGAAACTGTAAATCGTAATATTACATCTACTGAATATAATTTCTATCCAAACCTGATATTTTCAGGCGCAGTGAAAGAATCTCCAATTGTTGGTAATTTGATTGAATTTATGCAACGAATTATTTCTAGAGATTACACTGCGGAATCACAATTTTTAGGTGATTTCAATAGATGGTGCGAAGCTCGCATAAGAAGCGGTGAAATTAATATAATTGACGGTAAAGAAATTGGTACAAAAACAATGGATAATACAAGAATCTTAGTAGATGACCTTTTGTCCAACAATTATTTAAATATTTACACGCAAACATATGGTATTTATATTCCTGCGTATGAATTATTACAGAGACACCATTATAATTGGTTTTGCAGATTATCAGAAAAACAAGTTGTAGAATCAGACACCATAATAGGTAATTATATTTTAGTTACATTGTCAGAGACTGGTAAACATGTGTTAGAACCACTTCAAGTAAAACCGAATGGTTGGGTTGGATTTTGGAAAACACCGTTATATCCCGGATTATATGGGCAAAAGCCAAATTTCTTGGGCGATAATTTGAGAATGGTAAGATATACCGGTAAATAAATTTTATATTTGAAATTAAAAAATTGTAAACATAAAATAACTGTAATCTTAACTGTAAATAGCAGAAACCATACGAGAGTCGCCGTCCCTGCGAGCGTAACGACTAATATCATAATCATAAACAGCAAAACAACGAATTAAAAATCTATCGTGTCCATCATATTTTGGATAAAACGGCGACCTACCATGTACAGCACGCATGTTATCTATCAAAATAATTTCCCCCTTCTGTAAATTATGTTGATTGCGATATTTATAATAAATGTCAACAATCTTTTTTATCAAATTATCTGCGTCTTCATTTAATCCAAACATCAAATCCTGGTCAAAAATTAGTTTGGGGTCTTCATTGTCTCCACTAATAATTGGAAAGGGACCGCGAACATCGCCTTCTATAAACCCATTACCGTTCAATTTGAATGACAAATCCACTCCTGTTTTCCATAACGGCAACCGAAGCATTTCTCTCTCATTGTCATTCATATTTTCTAAAATACACTGAACAGGCAGTACATATGTTTGTGCTAATGGATCGCCGCGAATACAAGCCAAACTTAAAATATCAGGGCGTAATTTAGAAAATGCCTGTTCAGTGTGAATCTCCAATTCGGTGTTACTACCAACACTTGCTTGTTCATTTTCCATTTTTTTCACAGGAACAATGTCTTGAAACAGTCCACCACATCCTTCAGCTTCATATGAAATCATTTCTGCGATAACATTTATCAGGATGCTTTGAATATATGCAAGTAATGTCTTTTCTCCCGTTTTACTATTGTTATTATCAGGTGTTTTTGGTAGCGTCATTGATATTGGATAAGGTAATCCTGGTGCAATATTGTCAAAGGAAATATTTTTGATTAGCAAGAACCCAGTTTCCGTTCCTTTTTTTGCAAAATCACTTAAAGCATTTTTGATTCTTTGTGGAACATTCGCAGAACATTCTTTTGATTGTCTACAAAATAATTCGGTGTTTTTTGATGGATTCGCTGTTATTTGAAACGCTAAATCAACCAAAACATTATTTTCTTCGTTTGTAACTTCAATAATATATGGTTGAGTTTTTCTGTTAGACGACATGTAGTTAGTTTGTTGCATTGTTTATGTTTTATTTACAATATAATAATTATAAATAAAAAAATTGATTTGTGTAAACAATTTAAAAATAAAGGCAAATAACAATATAGATACAGAAATGACAAAAGTTAGTACTGACTGTTTAGTTCTTAAAATTGAAGAGCATATTGATGGCGACTTGGACACCACATTATTTATTTTGTATGATAATAATGAAGAGACTTATTTAGTTAGAGGAAAAAGAAGCAATGTATCTGGTAAACCTGAATCGGTTCCATATTCATTTTACTGTAAATACGCTTCGGAATTAATAGACTTTATCGGCTTTGTTATTTGCAAAAAGAGTAAAATTAGTTATACGTTATCTAATTATGATGATTTACCAAATGATCAACATGATATAGATTATCAATATTTAAATGATTTAGACGGTGATGTTGAATATGAATTAGCTGGCTATGATAATCAAAAATTCAATAAAAAAAAACTATTGCAACATTTAAGAATGTTACGAAATGTGTTCAATTATTATTAAATAAATAATAGAAATATTTATAGAAATGAAAGACGCTGTTTCACTTTTACTGACGACTACTTGTTTAGCAGTAGCAGGATTAGGAATATATTTTTTTAGTTATAAAACAGACGACGATAATGATACTACACAAAAAAATAGTAGAAAAAGATCGGGAGGCAGTAGTAAAAAAATAGTTGAAGTAGAAGAAAAAAGTCACGACGGTTATAATGATTACGATGATGAAAAGATTGATAATCATGATGATAATAGTTACAATCATGATAATAAAAGCGATGATGATTTTGACGTCAATGACAATAACAATTATATCAAATCCAGTGTCAAAACCAAAAATATCTCAAAAAAACCTGCAGGTAAAACAAAAAAAAATAAAAACAAATTTACATCGTCTAAAAAAAGATATTATTACTAGTTTTACAATATTTATTTACATTTTATTTTTGTAAATAATGTAAACAATATCATAAGACGACTTAATATATTTAATTTGCGAAATGTATGTTAATTTATTATAATTACATATCTGACGCACAACAGTTATAAAACTATTATATGTGAGTTTTTTTTCAATATACTTTTTTTTTGAATTATGATAATAAGGTTTACAAAGTTCAAAGAATTGTTGAATGCTATCATTAAACACTCCTTTTTTGAACGATTCTAGGTTTAAAATATAATGTTTATCATTTTTCATACATATATCTTCTAATAAATTAAATAATAAATCGTTAGGTATGTCTTTTTTAAATATTTGTGTTGACATAAATTATTTAAGTATATAAAATGTAATATATATAAATATTATATTTTATTATTCGCGCTTTCATAATAAACGCACAATTAAATTTTTTACGCATTTGCTAAAATAGTTATTAAATTATTTGTAAATAAAGCCAATTCTATTTCATCTTCATGAATATTATGAAATATAGTTATATATTTACAAATGTATGGTATTATTTTATATTTTTCATCTTCGGTTAAAGAAACACATTGTTTTATAAAAACAAAATAATTGTCTAGTATATCCATTACCGAAAACCCTCTATCGTATAAATCATAAATCAAATCTAAAGCATCTTCAATTTTGTTTTGTTTTATTAAATTTGTATAATCTTCCAAAATGTAAAAACTAATATTAGAGCATAATTTCATAGCCAATTCAAGTGTAATCTTTTCACCTAAAAGTTTAAATTTTTCCATGTAGTTAATTAAAATTTTAACTGTGTTATTACAAATGTTAATAATAAATTCTTCTGCTTGAGGTTCAATGTCAATTCCTTCATTAGTTTTGATAGCTTGAATAATTTCAATCAAATTCGCTTTTTCAAGCGGTTTTATCTTTATGATATAAAAACGAGATTGTAAACTCTCAATTACTTTTTGAATATTACTACATGATGATATAAAGTGAACATTGTGACTATATTTATCAATACAATTACGAAATACTTGCTGACTTTGTTCATTAATAAAATCAATGTCATCTAAAATAATTATTTTTTTTTTATTCGGAATAGTTGAACATGTTTGACAAAATGTTTTAACATCTGTTCTATAATAATTAATTCCTTGTTCTTTTAAACTATTAATAAAAAGAACATTTTCTTCATAATCTTTAGGGTGTTTTCCATTGTAATATTCTTTAATAATAGCATTTAACAACGATGTTTTACCTGATGCAATGTTACCCAATAATAAAATGTTCAAATTGTCCATTAAAACAAGCGTTTTTAATATATCAATAACCTCATTGTTTTTACCAAAATCATCAAAATAAATTGGTTGAAATTTATGGATAAATAATTTGTCTTCTGATTTCATAACTAATAATATTTTATTAAATACAAAATAATTAATATTATTAGTTATTTTATATTTAAGTATATCTTATTAGATAATATACTATAGTAATTTTGAAATGTCTGAAAAAGAAGATTTATATAAAATTTTAGGTATTAATGAAAATGCGAGTCATGATGAAATAAAAAAAGCATATAGAGGATTATCATTAAAATATCATCCTGATAGAAACCCTGCACCGGAAGCAACTGAAAAATTTAAACAAATTAATCAAGCTTATGAAGTTTTAGGAGATGAACAAAAAAGAAAACAATATGAAATGGAACGACAACATCCGTTTATGAGAATGGGTAATATGGGACATGGTATGCACGGTATGCACGGTATGCACGGTATGCACGGTATGCACGGTGGACCTAATGTAGGTGAAATGGATGACATTTTAAAAGCATTTTTTGGTGGAATGCCTTTTATGGGGGGTATGGGCGGCTTCAATATGAATCCCAATAATATGGATGAATTAAATGGAATGGGTGGTATACCTGGTTTTCCACCTGGTGCACAATTTCACGTTTTTCATAATGGAATACCTGTTAACATAGGTAAACAATTTCAAAAACCTTCTCCAATAAACAAAACCGTTACTATTGACATTGAGCAAGTTTACAATGGTGCAACAATTCCTCTAGATATTGAACGATGGATTAATGATAATGGTACTAAAATTTTTGAAAAAGAAACGTTATATGTATCAATACCCAAAGGTATTGATGAAAATGAAATTATTCTTTTAAAAGATAAAGGTAACATCGTTAATGAACACTGTAAAGGAGACGTTAAAATATTTATCAAAATAATCAACAATACCGATATTAAAAGAAATGGTTTAGATTTATTATATGATAAAAATATTTCACTAAAAGAAGCATTATGTGGTTTCACATTTGAAATTAAGTTTATAAATGGTAAAATGTATACTTTAAATAACAATAGCGGAAACATTATTACTCCTGAATATAGAAAAATAGTTCCTAACATGGGGTTAACTAGAGAAGGACATACGGGAAACCTAATTGTTATTTTTCACATAGAATTTCCTGAAAAATTGACAACTGAACAAATGAAAAAATTAGCCGATGTTTTATAAATTTACGAAAAAATGATTTAGAGACAATGCACAAATAAAATTTGTACGAACATAAGTCAGTGGTAGACTATTAGACTTCCAATCTAACAACCTGGGTTCAATTCCCAGTGTTCGTATCTGTGTATTTGAATAAAATACAATTATATTTCACAAAAAATATAATTGTATATGTATATAAATGGCTGGAAGACCAAGAATTGTAAGAAATATTAAATCATATATTAATTATGTTGATAATCATAGTGATTCAGGGCCAATGAAAATTGGGACAGGACCTAGTATAGGAGTTACTCGTTATTATTGGCATAATTTACAATCTTACGTAAATCAAACTGCTGGAAAACCAAAAAAAAGTTATAAGAACATGGTATTTTTAGGAATAAACCCTGCACAGACGCCTGTTAGAGAAGGGTTCACACAATCGTGTAATTATAATTATTCATACGTCCCCAATCGTGTTTTACCCAATTATTTTGCAGATTATAATAAAAAATACCACAATCATTATTATAGACCATATCTACCTAACCCAGAAGACACTGAATTATTAGATTTTAGACAAAAATATACCGATGCTTATAATAGTTATCTGAATAAAAAGTATATTGGAATGAATAGATAAAAATGAAGAGTGTTACTATAATATAATAAAAAGCATAATGTTTTTATTATATTTTTCTTTTTTCATGTTTAGACGTTTATAAATTGATCGCGTTGTGGTAACACTAAATTATCTAGATTACTTGAATTATAATTTACTAAATTTTCTTTAGGAGGCAACGGAAAAGGAAAATAACCATCAATTGATCTGTAAGAATATCTTGGATACAAACCTAAATAATTGTAAAATCTTCCGCAATTGTGTTCACTACAAACTGCTGCCCGGGTATTTTTTGCACGACGGTTTGCTCTATTTTGAGCGCCTACACCCCCGGTCCCTGGTTTATATTTATTATATAAGTATGTTGGTTTATTACAAATTAACCCATACAAAGGATTTTTTCTACCGCCAACCCCTGTATTTTTTTTGTATAAAAATCCAGGAAAACCTTGTGAACCACCATACCAAAATTGTCCGTTTGAATTACTTCCTGTTCCAAAACCTTTAAAATATGACATTTCTTTTATATATTAGAGATATATTTTTACCTTTTTAGAAAAAAGGTAAAACCAAAAATCTACTTTTCAAAAAAGTAGAGCCAAATTACCTTTTAGAAAAAGGTAAAAACCAAAAATCTACTTTTCAAAAAAGTAGAGCCAAATTACCTTTTAGAAAAAGGTAAAAACCAAAAATCTTGCTATTTGGCTCCACCTTTTCTAAAGGTGGATTTATGAAATTTTGCGTGTAGGAATATCAGATGAAACAAGATAAATTGAATTTTCTGTAATAATAATAAATTCTTCTGCGCTTTTATAAAATTTCACAATTCCTGATGTGTATTCCTCTTCCGATTTTACCAGTAATTTTTCACCAGTTGTTTTTGCTCCAACAAGTGCCTTTTTATCAAGAGATGCGGTCCAATAATCCATCATGATTGGTTTGTCCTCAACTATAGACAATTTGCAAACGTGTTTTAATGTGATATCAGATGGTAATCTATAATTAGATTCACTACTAGATTTACTAGCAACAAGTGTAGTAGAAGGATTCATATTTGTCTTTTGTTCTGACATTTATTTATATAATTTTAAATTATTAGTCTTTAAATACTTATTTTGAATAAAATACTTAAATTTTTAATATTTCAATAATTCAAAATACAAATGAAAACAAACAATATTTCAATTAAAGAAAATGATTATTCGTTAGATAATTCTGATAATTATCATAAAAATTTTAACTGTGATGTAGTAGAAATTTTGCATAAATATGTTTACGTAATAAACGAATTTTTAAAATTTATTTTAGAAAAATCAAACCTTAAAAATAATAATTATGCAAAATTTATTATAACAAGAGGTTACGATACTATTACAAACGTGTTTAACACTATTTTATACTATACTAAAAATTTGGATTTGACATTTTATCATTGTCAAAAATCTTACTATTACTATATTGAATTTATAGAACAAATATCATATGAACAACATATGTTTCTACAATTAAGTTCTAGAGATGCTACAACCTACGTATACAAAAAAACACTACTTGATTTAAACTACGATTTTAAAAAAAATATGGAACCGTGTTCTAATGAAATTAAAAATATGATAGAACTAATAGACGAACAAATAAAATTATTTAAACTTATTTTTGAATTTATAATAGAACACTTACATTTGGACAATAAATCGTTAAATACAAATGTAAAAATTATAAATACATATCAAGATATTTGTCTTAAAATAACTGATTCAAATTTTAAAACAGAAGTTATATGTGTATTGTATAAAATTATTGAAAACGTCAATAAAAATTTACTATGTAATTACAATAAAAAAAATAACACAGATAATTATCTTTTGTTAGATAGCTACACTGAAACGCTTTTAAATATTTTAAAAAATTCTAGACGAAAAAATTCAAACATTGCTTTTTGGAAAATGATGGAAGATAAATCGTATAATAATGAATTATTGTTTTTCTCTTAGTCTACAACAGTGATTAATATATTTTTTCTCCTTATTTTTTTCTTTTTATCAATTTTTATTACGTTACCATCTGTTATTTGATCATTGTTACTATTTTTTTGACAAATATTTTTATATTCAATCAATAAAATATTTTTAAGAAATTCATAAATCAACAATAAAACATTTTCATCGCATTTACCCACAATTAAAACGCTACCAGTTCTAAAAATCATGAATGATACTTGTGTAATATTTTTATATTTTTCTACGTTTTCTTGTGATATTTGACAACCATTTTGTATATCTACATCTGAGTTAAAATAAAATTTACATTGAATTCCTGGATACGAACATGGATCATATATAGATTGTATATTGTATTTATATTTTAATGTATCGTATAATACTTCTCTGTTTATATAAAACCCACAATTAAAATTAGAATTGATCAATACTGTTTCGCAAGTATTTTCCTTGTAACACAATTCTTCACTTGTATGCGGTTGAAGCGTTTCTAATACAAGTTTAAGTATCATATCAAATGAATGATCGTTTTGTATTCCAGGAATTTCTAATTTTCCAGTATTAAAAACCTTAACATGAAATTCTTTAAAATTATTTTCTACTTTTATACGTAAAATTAGTACAAAACAGTTATAAAACGCACTCTTCTTTTTTGATCTATAACTCATTATGTCTTTTTTAGATAAACCAACAGTTATCTTTCTTATATCTTTAAATTTGATGCGTCCAGTTGGATTGTTAATGCTAGTTATAATTTGTTCATCATAATAACACGAATCTTTTAATCTTTCCTTAATATCTAAAATTTCTTCTTCTGTGTTAGAATTAAACTTCATTTGTTTTTTAATTACACCATTCTTGGGTTCCATATACTTAATAACTGGAATATTCCAAAACATGTGTTTTAAATCAATTGGTTTATTCAAATATGCTATCTTTGTTTTTGTTGAAATATAAATTTCACTTGCTTTAGGAATATGATTTTCTATATTATTATCTGCATTGAAATTTTCAACTAAATTTGCTGAAATAAATTCCTGGTCAATATTTTTATTATTTTCATTTTCATAATCAAGATAATCATTGTCGCTATCATTATCATAGTCTATTGAAATAAATTTTTTCCATTCTTCATCTATATTGTTTACAATTGACATTGTATATAATTCCACATTTTCTTTATATTCTTTATATTTAAATTATTTCAATTATTTTCTTTATTATATAATATAAAGAATATGATAATGAAAAACACGACAAAAGGTATGACAAAACCAATAGAAATAAAGAAAAATATAAATAATGTTTATTTTGAAAATAAAAATCAATATAGTTTAAAACAAAATTTTTTTGATCCTACTAAAAGCTCGCCACCGAATGATTTCATGATTAAATTATATAATAGGATTATACAATACGATATACCATTACAAAAATAATCCTAATTTTGATAATAAATAATTTATTAAAATATCACTACTATTTGCGCTTTGAGCATGCATTATATTTTCTATAAAATATAAAAATTTATGAGTTATTTTAACTTTTTTATTGCGAATAATATAATTCACAAAACTCTTTATTAAATTTTTTTTATCCATATTATATTTGTTACTTATTGTGTATATATAATATTCAATATGCTCATTTTTTGATTGAAATTTTATTTTATTTAAAATATTTTCCCATTCATTACTTTCTATAATATTTAAATAATTTAAATTGTTAACCGTTACAACATATTGGTTTGATTGTATGAAATTGATCATACTTCGCATATCTGATTTAAATAATTTTTGAATATTTATTAAAGAATCATCTGTAAAATCTAATTTTTCAGATTTACATATATTTCTCAAAAAAGCAATAATATGTTCTTTCGGTAATTGATTGAAACGTAATCTAATAAATTCATTCTGTAACCCTTCGTCTATCCGACTTATATAATTACATATTAAACAGAAACGAACAGAACCTTTGTAATTCTGTAGAAGATACCTTAATGCTTGCTGTGCATTTTTCGTCATATAATCAACCTCATCTAATATAACAAATTTCATACCGTTATTGAAAAGTGGTTTTGAATTTACAAAAAAATTAATTTGATTTCTTATAATGTCAATACCTCGTTCATCAGAAGCATTCAGATGAATTATTAAATCCTTGTTTTTAATGCCTATTTTGTTTTGATATGCATTTATTAAATTTATTATAGTTGTGGTCTTACCAGTACCAGGTGGTCCGTAAAATAACAAATTTGGGAAATATTGTGTCTCTATTATGTTTTTAAAAATTTTTTTATTCAAAGGATCCAATACGATTTCTTCAAAATCAGTGGGTCTATATTTTTCACAAAAAGGTATAAATTCTTTGTTATTGTTTTTTATCATTGTAATTCAAATTACATTGTTTAAAAATATATCTTTAATATTTAATTTATTTTACAAATAAAAAAATGAATTAAAATATTTGTCATACTTAATGATTATAACAATCAATAATATGTCATCAAGCTCGTCAGCGCCATTATCTTTATTAAATTCAAAAAGTTACTTAGAATTAATTATTGGTCCGATGTATAGTGGTAAAACAAGTAAATTATTGGAAATATATAAACAATGCAAATTTTGTGATATTTCCGTTTGTGTTATTAATCATTCACTTGACAAACGTTATCACGAATCTATGCTATCTAGCCACGATAAAGTAATGGTTCCATGTTTAAATATAGAAAATTTACATAATTTATGGTTTAATAATTGCGAAATTGATCTAACTTCTTTTGGAGATAATACAAATCATAAAATAATTAGAAACTCTGAAGTGATTTTGATAAATGAAGGACAATTCTTTAGTAATTTACACGACGTTGTCAAGGATATGTTAAAAAATAATAAGGTTGTCTATGTATGTGGTTTAGACGGCGATTTTGAGAGAAAGAAATTTGGGGAAATTTTAGATTTGATACCATTGTGCGATAAGGTAACAAAATTGACGTCGTTATGTTCTCTTTGTAAAAACGGGACTCCTGGAATATTTTCAATGCGAATTTCTAACGAAAAAGAACAGACTGTTATAGGGTCAGAAAATTATTTACCGGTTTGTAGAAATTGTTATGATACAAAATAAAAATCTTTATTGGTATATAATGGTATATATTATATTAAAACAATTTAAATTAATAAAGGGTTATTATTTATTATATAATTTACTTTAAAATGGCGCGTAAGAAGAAGATAGATACTACAACACAAAATTTAAAAAACATTGAACCTGATAATAGTGATATATCAAATATATCTTTAAATATTGAAAATGAAGATCATGTAATAGATAATATTATTATGAATACTGAAGTAAATATAATTAATAAACCTAAAAGGGGGAGAAAATCCAAAAAGGATTTAGAATTAATTAACTCTGGTTTAAAACCTACTAATAATGTTAGTGCTATTACTAATAATTTATTACAAATGGGTGAAGTAAATGATGAAACAAGCGATGATGTTTCAAATTCCGATAAAAACCCAGAAATTCAAGAACTTAAACCAGCTGCAAAAAAGAGGGGTAGAAAGCCAAAGGGAGGTAAAATTATTCAACAACTAACAAATACTTTCAATGTTAAAGAAACAAAATCAAATGTTATATTACATTTGAAATGTCATATTAAAGATCTGAATAATAATATAATTTCTAATAATGTTAATGGTTACAATTTTACGTCAAATAAAAATGAATTGTATGAAGTTATTTCAAATAACGAAAATGTTTTTTTGAATATAAAAACTAATAGTTCTAACGATGACACTATTAACAATGATAATATTTTTTCAACTATTATTCCCAACGTAAACAGTACTTATAAAAATGCTCATTATGATGAAGACTATAACAACAATTTAAACGATGATGATAATTACAAACCAAATAAAAATAATGAATTGAAAGATTTGTGGAAAAAACTTAAAAATTTACAGCATAGTTTACACCTTAATAATATTAATGATAAAAAATCCGCTTGTTTTTGGTGTACATATGAGTTTGATAATCCGGCTATTTATATTCCAAAACATTATATTAAAGAGTCTTATCATGTATACGGTTGTTTCTGTAGTCCAGAATGTGCAACAGCTTATTTAATGGAAGAAAACATTGATAGTTCTACAAAATTTGAACGTTATCATTTATTAAATCATATTTACTCAAAGATATACGACTATAAAAAAAATATTAAGCCTGCACCAAAACCATACTATATGTTGGAAAAATTTTACGGAAACTTGAATATTCAAGAGTATAGATCATTATTAAAGAACGAGCGTTTGTTTTTAGTAGTAGATAAACCTTTAACACGAATATTACCCGAGCTTCATGAAGACAATGATGATTTTATTATTAACAACAAAATTATTTCATCTAATACATATCAAATCAAAAGAAAATTGTTACAAAAACAAAGTAAAAACAATATAGTCAATGAAAAATTTGGATTACAACAAAATTCTTCAACAATGTAAAATAAATTTTTATTATATCAATATATAATAAAAATAATGATACCTAAAATAATACATAATATATGGATACAAGGATACGAAAATTTACCAAATGAGAATAAGATTAGATATGCTAATATAAAAAAAATAAATCCTCAATGGGAATTTATGATTTGGGACGACGAAATGATAAAAAAAATGTTAAAAAAGTACCCTTCAGTTTATAATGTCTATGTTAAAACTAATAACTACACAGAAAGAGATGGTAATACTATAAAAAGTGACATAGCTAGGTATATAATTATGAAAGAATACGGTGGTTTATATTTTGATATTGATTTTAATTGTACTTCATCATTTGACGAATTATTTTTGAATGACCAAACAGAAAACAATGACATCAATGAAATGAATAAAAACAAAGAAACAAAGAAAACAACCAAAAATACAATTTATATTTCTAGTTCCAATACAAATATATGGAACTATATTAATCCTTTTCAAAAAACAAAGTATTGTTCTTGTTTCATGGCGATGGATAAAAATCATCCAATATGGGAACCCGTAATTCAAAAACTTAAACATGCAACTACTAAATTCCAAATTCGCGAAGCACTTGATATTTCTTTGCAAGAAAGTGAAAATGAAAACGACAATACAAAGCGTTTTCCAATTATACTATTAAACAAAGTAAACGGTAATTATTATCAATGTGTGGATAATGATACAATTTGTTATACTCAATCATCGTCATCTTCTTGGTATCTTATTACACCAATTTTAAAATACATAAATTGTTATTATAAGCAAATTATTTTATTCATTCTTGCACTATTAATAATCGTAGCCGTAGAATATTTATATATGCATAACGCTAAGAGTTATGGTACTGTTAGTTTCATACCAGGTATGCCTGGGAGCGCCGCGCCACCTAGCAATCCTATTTTGCAAAAGAAAAAAGGAAAACGAAATGCAAGGGTTTGATGAGAATAATTTGAATTGGGTGTCTTTAAGTTACTTTGAGAATTTATTATTTTAACAATTTTTATTTTCCCAAAAGTATTTGGGATTTTCAAAAATGGACAAAAAAAATGTCCAAAAATGAAAACCCCCGATATACTTTTGAAAAATCATCATTTGTGACTGAAATGCAATTTTAGCATGTGGTTACCAAAAAAATAATTCTTAGTTTGTTATCATAATTTTCAAAAATTTCGGCCGTTTATTTAGGAGTTTTTTTCTGTCAACATATTTATATTGACAAATGTTGACAAATTTTACATCAATTACATCAAAAAACTTCATGTGTCAAAAGTGTCACTTCAAATGCTGTAAAAAGGGTGACTGGAACAGACATATTTTGTCTAGTAAACATAAAAATGTTGACAAAATGTTGACAAATGTTGACGCGGATGTCATCAAACCATATATGTGTGAATGTGGGAAAGTATATAAACATCGTCAAAGCTTATATGTTCATAAACAAACTTGTATAACAAAAGACGAGATAAATAAAGAATTACATGATAAAGATCTAATTGATTATTTGTTGAAAGAAAATAGCGAATTTAAGGAGATGCTTTTGGAGCAAAATAAGATGATGATGGAAATTGCAAAAACATCGCAAACTAATAATAACAATAACAACATAATGAATAATAGTCATAACCATAGTCATAACAAGACATTTAATTTGAATGTATTTTTGAATGAGACCTGCAAAGATGCTATGAACATTATGGATTTCATCAATTCATTGCAGTTGCAAGTCTCTGATTTGGAAAATGTCGGCAAAGTTGGTTATGTAAAAGGATTATCTAATATCATAATAAAAAATCTTAAGGCATTAGATGTAGACAAACGTCCTGTGCATTGTACAGATACAAAACGGGAAATTATTTATGTGAAAGATAACAATGAATGGCAGAAAGAAACCAGCGAAAAAACCAAATTGCGAAAGGCATTGAAATTATTAGCACATAAAAACATCAAGATGTTACCTATTTACAGAGAAAAATATCCAGATTGCGAACAATGGAATTCCAAAAAATGCAATGAATATAACAAGATTGTATCTGAGGCGATGGGTGGTGAATTCAACGATGACGAAATAAGTTTTGGAAAAATTATTAAGAACCTTGTCAAAGAAATTTCTATTGACAAGGTTACGACGGGTGAATCAAATCAGATTTGTTGAAAAGATACAAAGTAATATTAAATCTTCGTCTCATCCCGCTCCTTTCGTAAATTGTATTCTCTCATATTTGAATCCAATCTGTATCTTATTTGTTTATAAATTTCTTGATTCACCGTCTTTATAGGCGGTTCTTTTTTTTCAGTTATTCCTAAATAGGCTTTAATTACTGAAATATGATTGTAATTGTGGTCCTTAAGTTTATTTTTTGCTTCTTCTTCAGAATAATCTGTTTGCCTAAGAATCATTTCTACTTTTTCTTGAATTTCATTGTTGTTTGTGAAGGAAATAGAATCGCTCATATATGAATAAAATAAATTATTTTTTAAATCATATTAAACGAATAGTTATATATAAAATTATCAACAGTATAGTTTGAACCGACTATGAATAATTTTGATACTCAACCTTTATTAAGTGAAATAAATACTATTGTAAATAATGGTTTCCAAGAAATTCTAAAAGATTACATGAAAAGACATTTGTTACTTGAGCAAACACATGATACACTTGTGAATTTACCGACTGTTAAAGAACATTATGCTAATAAAAGAGAAACTATATCTGCGCCTGCATTTGAATGTTATAAAGATGTAAAAGTAAAATTAGAACCAGGTGTTGAATATGTTACAAAAGAAGAAACTCTTAAATTAATCCAAAATATAGATAATAAAATAAGTGATTTTATGAAGTCAAACAATGAATTATTTAACAAACTTTTAATTCAAATGAATGAAATAAAAAATGAAGTAGATGCTTTTAAAAATGAAAAGAAAAATATCATTAGTTTTAGTGACAATGAAAAAGAAAATATTACGTTAGAAATTGTGGATGATGCGAATGAAAATCTAAAAGAAGTAGAGGAAGTTGAACAGGAAGAAGAGGATGAGGAAGAAGAGGAAGAAGAGGTAGAAGAGGTAGAATCAAAAATTGAAGAATTAGTTATAGACGTAGAAGAAGAACAAGAAGAAGAAGAAGAAGAAGAAGAAGAAGCTGAGGAGGAGGAGGAAGACGTTGTTTCTGTTGAAACAGAAACAAAAGAACCAGAAGAGGATGATGAAGAAGAATTAATTGAAATTGAAATTGACGATGTAACATATTGCACAAACAACGAAGAAAATGGAATTATTTACGAGTTAGACAAAGAAGGAAATGTAGGTAAAAGAGTAGGATGTTTAAAAGAAGGTGATGCATATTTTGATTGATTTATTGTTCATTGTTCGCTCAAAAAATAATCTAAATAAATAGTAAATGATTCAACTATGCGCTCCAGCAATTATTTATCTAATATTCTCAATTACTCAAATACTTATTGACTCAATTAATGGATTATTTAATACAGCGCTTATGAAAACCGTAGTTATGATTATGGTTACATTTCTTTTACAAATATTATGTCAAAGCGGGTTAAATATTATTTCGTGGATAATTGTTTTTATTCCATTTATTTTAATGAGTGTAATAGTAACATTATTATTGTATTTTTTTGGTTTGAATGCATCAACCGGCAAAATAAATTATACATGTAAACCTTCAGGGGAACAAGAAGTTGAAGACAATGTTGAACCTAAAAAGAAAAATAATATACGAACGGATTCAAATGGAAATATAATAATTTACGACCCATACTATAATCCAAATACTGACCCAGTATATTACAAATCGCCAAATATTATTGTTCCAAAACCACTTGAATTCCCAAAATATAATAAATAAATGATTTAAAAAAGTTTAACCATATTTATTTACTAGATAAACATGGTTATAGATTTTAACACTTTTACAAGATATTTCTTCTATTTATTTGTTTGTTATCAATATGCAAATTATCACTATCCTGCAAAAACACAAGAAGCTGTAATATTTATTTGTTACAACAGTGTTTATTTATATAGCAAATTACAAATTTTTGTGAATAAAAAATTAATAGAAGGAAACAATTACCTTATTAAGTATGAAGAATATAAAAATTTATTAAATTTTTTATATAAAATGAATGAGAAATTTGATTTATTGAAAGCGTCTATTTTATCTTATACAACATCTCAGCCGCTACATCACGATAAAACAAATGAAGTAACCTTAGATTTTGTATTAAACAATGAAATTATTTTTACCTTTGAAAAGAGTGAATTTTTAAATGATTATTTAGCAGATTTTTTTCCAAATAAAAAAGAAAATAGTGAAAAGACTGATAACACAGATGAAATAAATGGAAGTGAATCAACGCATGATGAGATCATTGATTATGATTTTGTTATTATCAACTGCGATGATAATCTTAAAAAAATAATTAAATATAATGATTTAGTTAAAAGAAATTTTGAAACTGAAGATTCTACTACTTTTCACGCAGAACCGTTTTTATATAAACCTTTATTATGTGAATTTTCAAATCAACTAGATGATAACCCCAACTATGATAAACCAATAAAAATTGATTTTTGCGATAACAACAAATTTTATGATTTTTTAGTTGTCGGTAATTGTTTTGATAAAGTTTTTCTAACTTATTTCATGAAAAATTATTATGATATAGATGTTAAAGAAAATTATGTATTAAAAATAATAGATAATAATGTAAATTCGTTAATAATTGAAAGTTCAGACACACTAACCATTCTTGAAAATAGTTTAGTAGTTGACTATAAAAAATAAAAATAAATAATATATATAGTTAAATAGTTTAAAAAAAAAATGAAATATTAAAATATAATATGGACTCCCAACAACTAAATACAATAATGACTGAAACAACTAGTTGTAATCAAATGGAAGAATTTCATATGTTAACTGATAGATGGACACTTTGGGCTCATTTACCTCATAATACAGATTGGAGTATCAAAAGTTATATTCAAATTTATACTTTCGCTTCTGTTGAAGAAACCATAGCAGTAACAGAAACTCTACCGCCGGTTTTAGTTGAAAATTGTATGTTGTTTCTTATGAAAGAAGGTATTAAACCTACCTGGGAGGATCCGCAAAATAGAAATGGTGGATGCTTTTCATATAAAGTATCCAATAAAAATGTAGCCACTGTTTGGAAAGATTTAACGTACGTAGTCGTAGGAGGAACAGTTAGTAAACAAGATTCATATGTTAATAAAGTAACAGGTATTACTATTTCACCAAAAAAGAATTTTTGTATTATAAAAATATGGATGTCTGATTGTTCAAATCAAAATCCAGGTGTTGTTACAAGTGATTTAAAAGGATTGATATCTCAAGGTTGTTTATTCAAAAAACATACACCTGAATACTAGCAACTTTTGGGAAAAGTTGCGCAAAATCTACTGTATCATCCTTTAGAATCCACCTTTAAAAAGGTGGAGCCAAATCTTTTTACATTTTACATTTTTGTGCTAGTTATACTTTTTATAAAAAATATCTTTTATAAAAAGTCAAATTTTTATGTTTGCTATTTTATTGAACGAATAACTGCAACAACTTGTTCATTATATCTTAAATTGCCTGTTAAATCTACTTGTCCGTCCATTCCTATCCATTCATAATCAACGTTATTTTCAGTGACAAATTCGTAAAATGCTTTTAATTCACCCGTTTCTCCATCAAAACCGGGATAATTTATTAATTCGTCAAAAACAATAATACAATCGTTATCAATGTAATCTTTTAAATTATCAAAAATACACTTTGTAGAACTATATAGATCAGCATCCATATGTATAAATGAAACTTTTTTGTTGTGGGTTTTTATGAACTCTGGTAATGTTTCATTAAACCAGCCTTTTATTAATTTAACGTTATTATTTACTTGTGGTAGATTACCATTCATACTAAATCTACCTTTATATATACCATCTCTCCAGTCTTCTGGTAGACCTTCAAAACTATCAAAACCATATACATAGTCACTAGTAAAATTAGAAATATAGTTTACGGTGTTTCCACTAAATACACCAAACTCTAACCATAACGTATCGGGTTTATGTTGCAATTTCATGGTTTCAAAAATATATTTCAGTGGGTACGTTTTAATATCTGGTATATTTTGAATAATACTTAACATTCTAATAAATATTAGGTATTTATTTTTATTTTATTTTACATATAAATATTATATTATTTTAGTTAGGTACCGGGAATGGACGTTGATTAGATTCAATCACCAAAGGCTCAGGAATATAAGTTGGACCTTTGTTAAAGACATTTGACCAACACAATTCTTTTAATTCAGGTACAAAAACGGGTGCTGGTTTTACCAAATTAGTTGAATTGATACCAAATAAAAAGGATTCAATATCGGGTGCATTATATGACATTTGATTTCCGGGTATTTGCGCAGGAAGTAAACCTGTTCCAGGTAATCTAGTATCATAAGCAGCACCGTATTGTGAATTAGGGTATAAAGTGTATGTTCTTGACTGCTTGTATTCTCTTTCTTCTAAACAATAATTTCCAGGAGTATTTTTATTACGGGTTGAAGCCATTTAATATAATAAATTATTATATTATTTATATATTATATTTATAATATATAAAAATTTTTCTCTATTTTCTCTATTTTTGTGATATATTATTTTTCAATGCTGTAATTTTTTCATTGCAAATAGTATCCTTATATAAAAAATCACAAATACATGGATAAAATAAATCTAAATTGTCGTATGAAAATAGTATAATAAAATTTTCAAAATTATCATGCTCATGCTCGTTTATTTTTTGAAAAAGCCCATTTACATTATTCTCTTTATATATTTCTGAACAAATAGTTTCAATTTCTTTATTTTTAATCATAATAGTGTATAAATTATTTATTTTTTCAATAATAATTTCTTCTAGAAAATCTTCCATTCCAAAAATACATATTAAATCATATTTATAAATTATATCACTTAATTCTTCTTTCTCTTTTTCATCAGTTATATTGAATTTTTCATGTAAAGTTGAATCTTTGTATGTAATTTTGTGATTTAAATTTATCAAATTATTTTTATCTATATTCATATTTATATTTTTTGTTTATGTTATTATAGTAGGTGTATAATTTTTTAAGTAATTATATTTTTATAATTCATTTTTCATTTTCATACAATGATAAATTTTGGTTGTACAATTCAAAATCCTCTTCTTCGTTAATGTCATATTGGTGAAAATCCTCAGCGGTTCTTGTCAAATAATGATCACCATCACCTCTTGTGCATTTTACATCATTCCAAAATTCAATTGATTGACAACAGTAATGGTTCATAATAAAATAATCTGGATTAATAAGCATAAATTTTGAAGCGTCCGTCATCAATTTTTCGTCAACAAAATTAGCGTGATGAATATTCAATGACGAAAAGTCGTAAGACGTATTAACTAAATATTTCAATTTTCCGTCGCGTGAATTATCTCTAATTCTTTTTGTGAATGATTTTACTAAAAATTTGGGTTGAGTAATATGGCCGTTTGAACCAAATATATGTTGTTTTATTTGGATTTGACCTAAATTTTCACAAATTTTTAATACGTTAGGTAATTTCACATCCATTTTTGACCAAACATATTCGTCCATATCTACCATTAATAACCATTTTGTCTCTTTTATAAATGGTAAAATATGTCTATTATATAAATTTCGTTGCCTTCCCAAATAATAGGGTTCATTTACATTAAATAATGTAATAATGTTTTTGTCAAGATATTCTTGAATGTGTTGCATAAAATTATCCGAACTGTTATCATTTATTAAATAAAAATGTTCAACTCCATGATGTAAATAATGTCTAATCCATTCTTTAATACTATGCGATTCATTTTTGAACATTGTACCTACAGACAAATAATATTTTTGCTCCATTTTATCAATAATAATAATGATAATATTTATATTTATATTTTTTTATTTTATATTTATATTTATAACCATTGACAATTCAAATTTTGATGTACATTTTCAGCATTTTCTCTAAAAAATAATGTCCAAACAGAAACGTTTCCACTTGTACATATTATATGTCTGCATTTTGACATTATCAAACAAATAGATAATAAAATTTGTATATCATTGTAATTTTGTATATTATTATTTTCATTATGAATACCTCTTTCTGTAGTAGAAGTAGAGTTTTCTTTAATTACTATTACATTTTTATCAAACAATTTGGGTATAATGTAATCTAAGAATTGCTGCGTATCCGTCTGGATTAATATTTGAATATTTTCATTATTTATATATTGTAAAATGTCAATAATTTTATTATAAAAACTATCAAAGCTATCAATGCGAGTTTCACCCTTTTTATCGGTTCCTCTATAATAAACCGCAATACAGTTATCTAAATTGATATTGTAATGTTTTATAAAATTTTCTGAAATGTTTTTAATTGATTGTTTTGGTTCAAAATATTTCTTGACAAATTGAATTATTTTTAAGAAGGGAATCGTTTTATAATCTGCAAATTGAAACATGTTTTCATCAATAGGAATAACATTAGTATATTCAGTAGAATTTGTCATTTCGTAATGTTCAAAAAAATCAAATGTTACGTCAACCATTGGATCTTTTTTATACAATCCAAAGCTTTCAGTGCTATCAACCATTAAAGGAAGTATATTTTCTGTATTGAAAAAATTTATGATATAATATAATCTTACAGAACAACAAGAAAAGAACCCGCAATTTTGTTTAACAGAAATAGACATATATTATTATAATTGTCTAATAATATAATAATATAATAAACTAATTTTCAAAAAGCGCTGCAAAATGATGATGCTATTTGATTCCACCTTTCTCAAATGTGGAATTATACGTATTGATAAGTAGTGTGTTTATTAAAATAATCTGCATCTCTTGTAAGCTCACGAGATGGAACCCCTCCACGAATCCAACCCTCTGAAGCAACTCCTTCAACACAATTTGCAGGATTGTTAATCTGTTCTTTAATAGCAGGCAATAAAGGTGTAGAGTGGTAAGTAGCATAACTTTTTTCACTTAAATTTGCTACACTTTTTTTGTTAACAATTTGCTCTCCTTGTTGAATTTGTGATTCAATTACTGGATTGACTGATCCTCTTCCTAAATAAGGAACTGTTGCAAAAGGACGTTGAAATAGATCAATATGACATCTTGGATGTGTTTGAATAGAACCAATTAAAAGATTAGATGAATCATCAATATTGCAGCCTCCAGCACCACTTCCATATCCACCATTATAGAAAACACCTGGCTGTGACGTTGCTAACGCTTTTGGATTTTTCATAGAACAATCTGATGAAAAATAATTTTGTAACATATAATTAGCATACTCTACATTTTGAATATCTGTTTGCGATTTACAGCAAGGGTCTAAACCAATTCTAGACATATTGTCAAAAGTATAACTAGAAACATTTTCCATTTTATATTATTATATATATAATACATTATTTTTTACATATATAATTTTATCTAAATGTCTTTCTCTGTCAAACTAATAAAATACAAAAATAAACATTCTAATAAAGAGTGTATCTATAATTATCTTGAACTCTTGCAAAAGCGCCTTCTGGTGTACTTTCCTTACCAGAGTATTTCATGTCATCATATAAATACTTAGCAAATGCTCCTTGATCATTTGTTACCCGAGTATTTGCGGTACTGTAAAAAACACGATTAGATTGATCTAATTCAAATTTATTCCATAAATCACCATATAATTGCTTATCCGTGTTATTAATTCCAGGATTCATAAATTGTACTCCTTTCTTTACGTCTTTTGTAATCTTCACTTCAACTTCGGGATTAAAACTAGGCGGTGCTGCTTTTCTTTCAGGGTCATCCATGATGTCAGTTAGAAGAACATTGCTAAAGGGATTTTTTTTATCGCCTTCTTTAAATTCACTACTTATGACTGTTTCTAAAGTAACTGGATTGGTTATTGTTTTCGCCTTTTTATCAAATAATCCAGTTACTTGATTTCCTTGAACCTCAAAACCTTCATTTGAGTCCAATATTTTTTTTGTTAGCTTTGTTTTGCGCATTTTATACAAAACAAAAATTAATGCAACAGTTATTATTCCAACAATTAATAATTTTGTGGATTTTGTTAAAATAAATCCCAAAACAGTAATTATAACAATTAGCCTTGTAACAGCATTCATTTTTTGTTCATAAGACATATTTGTAGTAGGCCATAATTCAAAAATATGATCTTTATTAAATAAGATTGTAGGGTCATTTGACCAAATTTCTTGGGGTGTTGTCATTATATATATCCACTTTTAAAAAAAGTGGAGCAAAAGCATTATTTATTCACTTTTAAAAAAAGTGGAGCAAAAGCATTATTTATTCACTTTTAAAAAAAGTGGAGCAAAAGCATTATTTATCAACATTTAAAAAAAGTGGAGCAAAACCATTATTTATCCACTTTTAAAAAAAGTGGAGCAAAACCATTATTTATCCACTTTTAAAAAAAGTGGAGCAAAACCATTATTTATCCACTTTTAAAAAAAGTGGAGCAAAACCATTATTAAAATTTGGCTCCACCTTTTCTAAAGGTGGATTTCTAAAGGTTGAAGAGAAGGCCCTGTCAATAATTTTACATTCTGATTGTTGCGCTGAGGATGTCCCTAATTTTTTGCATAATTCTAAATAAATATTTATATAGACACTATTGTCGTCATATTGTCTACACGTATACAAATCAAATGCTAAATGGTTCTTTTCAGGAAACGTATGAATTGATAAATGTGATTCTGAAAGTAAAAAAATAAAACTACAACCTTGTGGGTGAAATTCGTGGTCAACTTCACCTAAAATTGTAAAATTATTTTCAATACATATATTTTTACACATTAATTTTAGCTCTTGTTTGCTATTCAATAATTGTGTGTTTTTTATGTTTTTGAAATCACATATTAAGTGTTTACCGGAAGTTGACATGTTTTCAAACATTATATAATTTACTTATTGTTTTATATAATATTTATTTATAGTGTTATATTTAAATTCTATACGCGTATTATCTTTATTTCTTTCCCTTTTTCTTGTTGTTCTTTGTTTTGCTTGAATTAGTGTTCGTATTTTGTTGAGGTTTCTGACCAGAAGTTTCATTATTAGGATTCGCGTTTCGGGGTGTTTTCTCGGCTTTTTCACCCTTGTTAAATAAAGCAACTAGTTCTTCTTCACTCATTGCAGGTTTACTTGTTTGTTGTTGTTGTTGAGTTTGACTTTCTTTTGCCGCCTTATTCATCTCAGATTTAGCATGCATTCTCTCTTTCATTTTAGCTAGCCTCATTTTTTTATTCAATTCAGCTTCCATAGCTCCATAATTAACTTTTCCGCCTTTACCTAATCCTGAAGCAGACATACCCATCTTGCTAAGCATTTCTTGAATTCCGTCCATTCCAGGCATATTCTTCATTTTATTCATTATTTCTGTGGCCTCTGCAATTAATTCACTTTCTTTGATTTCTCCTGATTTGATACGCGTATCTAATTTTTCGCCAACATTTTTTACAAGTCCCATTAACTTTCCTGGATTTTTAACTAATTTATTAAATACATCCTTCATATCAGCGTTTCCGTCCATATCCATACCCAAGTCCAAATTTTCAGCAGTTTCTTCAGCGATTTCCTTTGCTAATTTACCTAATTTTCCTTCTAACATACCAGTAATGTGGTCATGTAAATCAGCTGGATTTGGTAAATCTCCCATATTCATATTTGAACCAAAGTTTGTTCCCATACCATCTGTATTACCATCACCGCCAGCATTCCCATGATTACCATCGGTTCCATCATCGTGATCGCCACCACAACTTTTCATATTAAAAATCTCTTGCATTTTTGTCATTGTATCTTCTAGTTTATTTTTAAAATCACCGTCATTAATAGCTTCAAATAATTTTGCGCTGTCACCAAAAGCTTCTTTGTTGTCTATTGTATTAATAATAGAAAACATGATTAATTGCAAATATTTCCAAATGGTTTCCCTAGTTTTATCGGTAATATCAAATTGCCATAAATCTTTGAAATGAATATGTGGTAAAAATTCTGTGTCTACAGTAGAATCTTCCTTGAAAATTTCCTCATTTTGATAAAGTATTTCAAAAAATTTCACTGGATACTTTTTTTGACAAAACGAAAATACAATACTAGTGCTTGTCTTTTCGGATTGTTGGTTAGCTTTTGTTCTCTCTTCGTCATCTTCAATATAATCAAAATTAGACGAATCTTTCCACCACTTGTTAATAATTGGTAAATACTCAGGAAATGTTATTTTAATATCATTAACAAAATCCTTGATAACCCTTGAAAATTCTTCAGGTACTTCTTTTTTATTTGACGCGGTCCCGGACATTTATTGATATATGTTCTATATAATTTTATTTTTTTAAGTCTCTCTTTTTGTAAATAATATTAGAAATTCTATTATTATTTACAAACTTAACTAACTTTCATACAAAATACACAATTTTGTCAAGTTTTGAATATATTTCATTGTCTTTGCACGATTTTCTGGAGCCATGTCTTTAATTGGTTGACGTAATCTATCAATACCTTCCATTATTTTATCAGAATATTCTGCCTTATATAAATCACTAGAATAATCTTTTTCAATAAAAAAAGAAATGTCTCCATTTTCAATTTGATTTCTATATTTGTCAACTATATTTGAACGCCATATTTTAATAATCATTTTAGGGTTCGCTTTTCTAATCATCATTAACGAATTTTTAGCTGTCAATACATCTGCATTTTCAGGAAATACCGATTGAACGTCTGAAATGAATTCTACAAAATGATCATTAAATGCGGTTAAAATATTTTGAGCTGACATTAAATTATAATTACTATAAATTTATTTTTAATTTATGTTTAAATTGCTTTCATTATAAATAAATAATTCAAATGTGTTTATTATATACCCATTGGTGGACGATTACCTGACAATTTTTGAAAATCTTGTTCTCTTTGTTGTTGTAATTGCTCAACTGTCAAACCCTCTGGTATTTTATTGGATTTCTTATAATCATGGTCATCTTCCGGACAGTGTATACCCATTTGATTACTCATGTTTAGATCAACGTAATTATGCATCTGTCTCATTCCTCCATTTCCTTTTGCAGTCAAAGATTCAGCATCCATATCCAAAAAACTGTATTGATCTGAAACTACGTCACCAAACCCCCCTCCACCACTTCCAAATGAAAACGCCATTGGTTCCATATTGTTTTGTGTCGCTTGTTTTACCATATTTTGCTGAACCGGTCTAAAATGATCTAAAATAGCATCTCCATAAAGAACATTATATCCTTGAGTTAATAATAATAAAGCAGGTACTCTACTAATATTGTCAGGCATCAAAATTTTATTACCATTTTCAAGAACAATAAAAGTTTTGTTGTTGTTATCTTTTACTCTTTTGTCTATACAAATAAAATGAATATCTTTCTTAATATCTGTTTTAGATAAAGTCTGTAGAAGTTTTCTAGAATGTTCGCAAAAATTACTATAATATAAAATTGTACTCATGAGTTTCTATTATTTCTATATAATTTATTAGTATCTTTATTTAAACTATTTTTAACTAATTTAAACTAATTTTAAAAAAAAATGATTTATTAATTCAATATAAATATAAATATATAGTATTCATATTTATATAATCATGAACCCTCACATTGAAGAAAAGACTAAGAAAAGTGATATATTATCATTTACAATAAGCGGTGTAAATGTGAGTATTGCTAATGCTATTCGCCGAACTATTTTATCTGATATTCCAACCGTTGTATTCAAGACTTCACCATATGAAGAATGTAAAGCAACCATTTTTACAAATACAACACGTTTAAACAATGAAATTTTAAAACAGCGATTGAGTTGCATTCCAATTCACATACCCAATTACGAAGAAATCAACCTAAAAAATTATTTATTAGAAGTGAATGTTGAAAATACTAGTGATACAACTATGTTTGTAACCACCCAAGATTTCAAGATTAAGAACCTTTTAACAGATTCGTATTTAAGTGAAAAAGATACAAGAAATATTTTCCCTCCTAATGATTATACTGGTTATTTTGTTGATTTTGTTAGATTGCGTCCTAAACTTTCAGATGATTTAGTCGGTGAAAAAATACATTTAACATGTGAATTTATTGTATCTACTGCAAAAGATGATGGTATGTTTAACGTTGTCTCCACGTGCTCGTATGGTTTCACTCCAGATGATGTAGCTATTGACAAAGAATTAGCAAAAAAAATTCAAGGATGGAAAGATGAAGGTAAAAATGAAAAAGAAATTGATTTTGAGTCAAAAAACTGGAAATTATTGGATGCACTACGTATTGTAAAAAAAGACAGTTTTGATTTTGTAGTTCAAACAATAGGGGTATATAGTAACGTAGAATTAGTCAATAAAGCATGTCAAATTATTGATAAACGATTGCACGAATTAGACATGCTACTTCATACAGACGAAGTTGAAATTAAAAATTCACTTAGCACAATGGCTAATTGTTATGATATAAAATTAGACAATGAAGATTATACTATTGGAAAATTATTAGAATTTATTTTACATGAAAAATATTTTGAAGGTACAAAGATAGTATCGTTTGTTGGATTTAAAAAGTTTCATCCTCACGACGTTGAAAGCATCATTCGCATTGCTTTTAAGCAGCCGATTGATGTTTCAAGTATTAAAGGATATTTACAAGAAAGTATTCAAGACGCTAGAAATATATATGCAAAGATCGCAAAGGAATTTTTAAAGACTGATTAAATTCTTTTGCAAAGTTTGCAGAAATAAACCAAGCAATAAGAAAAATCAAAAATGAAAAATAATAATTATAAAATAGTTTACATTATTATTTTTTACTAATATATTTTGATCTGTATTATATTCTATTATCACTTTTACACGTCTTTGTGTTTACATTTCAAATATCGGGTTATAAGGATAAACAAATAAGAAAGTGTAAGGCTTTCAATTAGTAAGGATTTTGCAATAAAAGTCATCAATAGTTAATCCAGATTTTTCAAATTCACTTTTATAATATATTGATATATCATATTCATTTTCATATTTAATTTTAATATGATAATCTAATTCATTTGAATTATCACATTGCCTCAATACACCAAACATAACGTAAGGAAATTCTTTGACAAGATGTATTACATTGTTTTGTTGCAAATGAAATTTTATTAATTTTTCTAGATTCCAATAATCATATTTTTTCATTTTTATAAAATAGTCGTTTGATCTAACTACAAAATTATTTAAAATATTCAAATATGATTCAATATTATTTTTAGATAATACAACGTGTTTATCGGTATATCCACCACAATGTTCACAATCGGGTATCCATATATATTTTTCATTCATAAGTTCTACTTTTGGATGTGGTATTTGATATATAAATTCACTTCGTGTAATAATAAATCTGTCATACATGTTTATTAAATCATTGTCAATAAGATTTTTCAATAAAAACCATCTAAAAAATATTGATATGCCTCCAGATCCTTGATGTTGATTATCATCATCTTTTATTCTTCCTAAAATTTGATCTTTCACTTTTAAAAATTCACGCCAATATAAAGATTTTTTATAGGTTATTACATTTTCTTCACTAATCAAATTATTATTATCGCTTGTTTTTATACCATACACTTGATTACTCCATAAATCATTCGGAAAATCTTTTGAGATTATTATAATTTCATCGTCATCAAAATTATTTATATCATTTATAATATCACAATTACCATAATAAGTAATAATTTCTGTTGATTGTCGTGGACTTCGTATTTTTCCGTAAGCAGCATTTATATTTTCTATTTTTTCATATTTCGGTTTATTTGAATAAGAATTTATTATATTGTAAGCATATTCAAAAGCGTCTCCAAAATCATCGGGTTCATCATATAAAAATTTATATTTTGCTAAATTGTGAAACGGATTATTATAATCATAATCACTTTTTATTCCAATGCATAAACATAAATCTGCATTTAATTCATCTATAACATTTTTCTTAAAATTATCAAACGTTACTTCATGAGATCTAATTTGATTTAGAATTACGACTAGCGTTTTAGACATTTATTACTAAATGTTAAAATTTTTATTTAAGAGTAAACTTATTTTTCGTAATTATATTTTATTTTTTGCTATATTTTACTCTAAATGAGTCTTTACAATATCAATCATATGCAAACGATAATTATAATTCAAACTATGCATTAATAATTGCGGTTGTAAATTATTCACGTATTCAATAACAACTCTGTTAGTTACAAATTTATTTTCAGGTTTTAATTCATTTTTGTATTTTTCGTGAATATTAAACATATGATTTCTATATTGTGGTGAAAATTCTTTTAATTGTTTTTCTTTTTTCATATAACATGAAATATAATTATAAAAAAGAGTATTGGTAAATAAATGCACTTGATCTCTAAAAAGTGAAAATTCTCTTTTGTTTTCGGGAAAAAACTTTAAAAAATCATTCATTTTACCGGCTTTTCTCAAAGTTAAATATTGAAATTGCAATTTTGATTGGTTGCCTCGCAAATGACGAACTTCCTCATAAACCGGATTCCGTATTTTTGTTCTATGACATGTTTTTTTGTTATATAATATTACTCCCAATCTATCATATTCTGTATTCATGGATGCATATTTATCAATCAATTCACTATAGTCGTTGAATTCATAAATTTCAGGAAATTTAATGGTTGTGGTATACCAATAATCTTTGTTTTCTTGTAATTCTGACGTAAATACAGTTATATTATTTTTATCCTTGTTATCAATATAATAAATAGCAACCAAATATAGCTGGGGTTTTTTTATTGGTATAACAATACGATTGTTTGGATGTTGTAAAACGAAACTATAAGAAAGCTTTGTATTTAAATTTTCCAAAACCAAATTATTTTCTTTTGCTGCTTCTAAAAACATGGCCCTGAAGGTCTTTTTCTCGGTTTTTTGCGAGTCTTTTTCTTGTTCCATTGAATAGAAACCGCATGTGGCGCCTACTATATTTCTTGTTGCAATTTCCCAACCACCCGCCAAGCCAATAGTTGGGTCAAAAAATACATTTATCATAGTTCCTTCTACAAATTCTTGCGCAACAATATCTTCATTGGGTTCAGGATATAATTTCAGGAAACTATCCGCTTGTAATGATTTAGGCGGCGCAAAACTGACTACACTATTTTTACTATTAACTATGACTGACCTACACAAACCATATGTATCAACTAAATCATAATTTAAAACCGATTTATCATAAGTAATTATTTTATATTGTTGATTGTTTTCTGTTCTACATTCTAATTTATTTAATTTAAGAATATTAGAAGTATTATTTGTATCATCGTGAAGTAATGTATTGAATCCTTCAATACTACCTAAATTTACGTATGATATAGTTGTCATTTTATTCTACAATTTATTTTATTATATGGTGTTTTCTTTAAATAATAACAATATACTTTCTACTTAAGCATAAAAATATCTAACATAAATATAGAACAACGATAACAATAATAATATGTTAAATATATTTAATAACAATGAAAAATCTAGTATAAATAGTGATAATGAAAAAACCAACGCGAATGATAAAGACAAACTAATACAGCTTCAATTAGGAGACATTATTGAATTATATGATCCTAAAAATGAAAAACTAAATGAACAAACTTTTTATATTGATTACATTGATGAAACTAAGATGATTCTAATAAATGAGGCGACATTGGAATCTGTCAAATTAAAAATACATGAAAATGGAATTATAGGCGATGGAACAATCACAAAATTGATTATTAAGAGTAGAAGCAGTGAAAAAGGATATGCACGACAAAACAATTTATTACCTGGGACATGTGTAAACATTTATTTCGGCGGAGATTTACCGGTTATTATTACAGGCGAAATAACTAATTTAGAAAATGATATGATAGAACTGACTATGGTAGACGATGATGTCATTTATATTAATTTTGACTACAAAGGTATTCCTGAAGATTTACCAATAGAAATGATTGAAATAAGAGAGAAACCTTGCGTATCATCCCAAAAGGAAGCTCCTCCTGACGCAGAAGCTGAAGTTGAACTACCCGAGCTTATTAATGAGCAAGGTGTTCGCATTGGAAAACAACAACAGCCATTACAACTTGAGGTCCCATTGGGAGACGTAAAAACCCAAATGAGGGAGTTTATTATAAAAGCCGACCAAATCCAATTCGGCAATGAAGTTTTAGGACCAATTGTCCAGTTTGTTGATGTTTATGGTAAAACAGAAAGGTATAGTATTGAAACTCAAACCAACGATTTACTAGATGAATTATTATCTACTATTCCAAACGCGGAACGAACAAATAGAGTTCTCAATAATATTCACATAATTATTGAGCGTTTTGTACAATTGAGAGAACAATTCTCTACTTTTGATGAATACGGTAATGTCAGTGGTTCGGTACTTTACAAGCCTGACTACAAACCACTATTACAATTCTTCAATAACTTTAATAAAAATTTATTATGGATTATACCGGTAGTTAAAAATATCAAAAAAACATACGTGGACAACTCTTTACTAGCAGAAGATGAGTTTTCTGATATAGTAAATTTGGAATTAAACGATGATTTGGATAATATAAAAATATTACTTGAAAATTTTAGAAGTAATACATTACCAAACGAACAAAATAAATATTCGTCGCTTTATAAGGAATTAAATCCACATTTTACACCTTTTGATTATATCAACGATGAACAGTTATCAGAATTAATGATTGAAAAAATGACCAATACTGACATGAATGTTATCATTGATAATTTGGGAGATTTTTACTCAAGTGTTTTCCGTAATAATTTATTAAACACGCAACGTTTCGTGGTTCAAAAATATAATTTAGGATTAACTAAATTAGAAGCTACCAATTTTAAAGGTAGTCGTTTTGAATCGGTAAGAGTAAAATTGACTCAATCTGATGAGTTATATTTGAAATCAGTGTTAACCCTACCTGAACCCTTTATACGATTTTCACAAATTAATTTACCAGGCACTAATATTTTAAATCGTGCAAATTTAAACTCTATTTTTATTAATTATTGGCAATTACTGAAGAAAAGTACAAATGTTGAAGTAATTACTGTAAACAATTTCAATGATAATATAGAATACAATGAAACCAACTTTGTAAACAATATTAAAAATTTTGTCAACAATCTATCAGAAGATGATAAAAGAGGATTTACCAAAACCGAAATTTACAATCAATTTATAGATATCATTGTTCCGAAAACTCGTATTCTTTTTAATTTGATGAAAAAATATATACACGGTAAATTTTCTATTATTGATGTTGTCAGCTATTTAGAGCCTTTTTTAATTTACACGGATAATTTAACTTATCAACAATATAGAGATATTATTGCTTTCATTAACGAAAAGATTTCCGAATACAATAAAAATTTTATTGAACGAAGTAAATTGTTTTACAGTTTGAAAAATATGAACCTAAGCGCAAAACCAATGCCATTTGCTGCGTTTCCTGTCGTAAATATTGTTTCAGATAAAAATAATAAACGTCGCGAATTATTTGATGATTATGATATTGATATTGATAATAATTTGAAAGACGATTCCTATTCCAACAATGAAATTCTAAGAAAAATTACAGTGAAGGATAGTTCCAAACTTTATAGCGCGACACTTATATTGCAAAATATGCATTTAAGATATCCTGACCAATTTACTAGTTTATTTGAAGATGAAAAATCCCTAATAGACAAAAATATAAAAGATGAAAAAGGCGATTCATTGAATTCATGTAAGAAAAAAGTCATTGCAAAACTATATTTTAACAGGGAAGAATTATTGAATGATAATGATAAGCAAATTTATTTTGATAAAAAATACGATGACACGAATTATGGAGTATTGGATGACTATGAAAAAGACATGTTTACAAAAACTCCTGAAGAATTCATCATGTTTTTAACAAATAAATTGAAAAACGCCTTAAAAATAAATGATGAAGACGCTGATTATTTGGCGGATACATTGATAAATGGTTTCAAAAAAGTGATAAATGGACAATATGCTATACTAAAAAATGTAACAACTAACGACGTTGCCTTTGAATATTATGTGCGTAAAAATAATAAATGGGAGCTAGATGCTGATTTTGATGTTGGCGACGCTAGTGATGCTACTAAAAAAGATGGTATTACAGATTCCAATTTATTATGTAATTTGCAGGAAAAATGTGTTAGTATTCCAGAAAAAACTATTTATGGTGATGGTGATAAATGTGAAAGTATGATATTGAGTAAATCGGAATTGAAAAACAATGCATTGAAAAATATTATAAATGAATTTGATAAAAATTACAGTGAATCCAAAGAAGAATTTGAAGAAAAGTTCAATAAAAAATACAATTATTTGCTTGAAAACATCAAGATATTCGCGAAAATCAAGAATAATTACGTATTGAAATACAATAATCAAAAATATAAATTGGGTTATCAAATAGATAAGGGGGAGGGAATGGATGTTGCCCAAATAAATGCTGTTATCGTCACTCCTTTTGCAAAATATAGAGATCTTATCTTGGGTCAAAACGATTTTGTTAAAAAACAACACGACATTATTAAATTTGTGAATACGTGTACACGTACTTTTACGGAGGATGGATTAGGACCGCTTGGAATTCAAGAAACGCCTCATTGGTTATATTGTGTAGAAACAAACACCGAATTATTTCCTACTTTTAAATACAATTTAGCGTCAGCTTATTTAAATGACAACTCCAATTACGAATTTGTAATGGAACGTATCATTAAAAACATCGGCGTATTAAGTGATGACGGCGACAAATGGGTTGACAAATACAGTGGTTATACTATTAAATACATAGATTTTGACGTGGAAGAAGGTTATGAGGCTGGGTTTAAGATATCAACTCGTAGTGTATTGGAAGAAGACGCAGGAACCAAACTTGCAACTCAACAAAAACAACAAACCCTGAAAGAAAACGCGGTTTTAAAATTAGATAATCCAGAATCCATTATGATTTCAAATATTGTTACTACTCTCTCAGTTGCAATGGGATTAAATATAGAATATCAAAAAGATTTTATTATCAACTGTGTGAAAGATGTATTGAAAACCACAATGCCCAAAGAAGAAGATTATAAAAAAAGAATCAAAGAATTATCCAATAAGGCGAGCACTACTGCAAAAGCACCGATGAGTTATGAAGATCTGTATTACACTAGTATTTTATATTATACATTGGGTATGTTTTTGATCGCAGCTCAAACTAGTATTCCTTCTATAAAAACAAGAAAAACATTTCCTGGCTGTGTTAGGTCTTTTAGTGGTTTTCCTTTTGATGGTGTTGGGGACATGACAAGTGTGCGTTATTTAACATGCATATGTTATCAAATCAGAAAAAATGTAGCTAGACCATGGTATGTATTGAAAAACTCAAAGGAAGAATATATTGAGAAAAAAATAATACTTGTAATAAATGAATACTTGTTGAAATTGCCTGATGTCAAACGAAAAATGGACGAGAAAAATGAATATTTGCTAACAAATCCAGAGGAAGCAATCCCAGCCGAATACGATGTTATTAAATGGACACAATTTTTGCCCCCTTTGATACCTTTTAAAATTAAAAATCTAGTGAACATTTCTAGCGAATTTAAAAAGAGTCTATTGGACCATCTAAAATCGGGCAATAGAAAACAAGATGAACAAATCTTGGTTGTTCAATCTAAAATAATACAGTTCTCTCTTGCTATTCAAGAGAGAATACAAGATATAGTGAAAAAGAAAGATATGATTTTGAGTAAAATGAATAATGAATATTATTTGGAGAATGCTTGTTGTCAAGAGACAAATAGTCAAAAAACCACTGCAATTGGCTATTTTGAAAAAGAGGATAGTAGAATTAGTGAATATAATAATATAGTCGCAAATTTATCAAATATTGTAAGCGATATAATAGGTTATTCTACTGCGGTTTTGCTGTACAGTCCAATAAATACAAAAAATATATATCCCCCTATTAAAAAAGAATTCAGTGAGAAGACAATCTATAATGCATTTATTTATTACTGTAATTTTACGTCTTTGTTACCTATACCTGAAAATATAATTCCATTATGCAACCAAAAACCATTGGATATTATCAATTTAACTGATAGCAGAGAAGAAATCATGAAAAAATTGAAAGAATCTGGAATAAACTATTCATTGGATTCATTTTTACGAATGCTACAAATTATTTCAAGAAACAATATTATTCATATTGATATGGATAACACTCTAGTGTCGTCGCTGAGAAAATTAACGTATTTATTAGAGGAATTTAAATCAGAAAATGAAAAAACGGTTCCTTCTTCTTTAGTGAATCTATTATTGAGTGCAATGGATACATTTGATATAGGATCCGATGAAACTACTAAAGAGGTAAAAGATTTAAATAACTTTTTGATCAAACAAATTGAATCTATGAAATTGGATTTAACTGATTTTTTGCGTGAAAACAAAGGGAGAGATATTACGCGAAATAAAATGAACGAAGTCTACGATTTCATAAATACGTTGTCTGACTGGTCTGATAAAAAATCGGAAAATGTCTACAATTTTACGCATTTTTTCAAATCGTTTATTGACAATTTTGTGGGAATTTTCCCTAATATTATTTTGAACAAAGTAGATTACAAAGAAAATTACATCCCAAAATATTTGGGTTTATCCAAAAACCATGAAGGCAAAATAAAAACAATCATTAGCGATTATTATGATAAACTGAGAGTATTTTATGATGTTCCTGCATTGGGTAATATATTACAAAGAGTCCAACGAAACTGCGATAATCTTTTGAAACTATCCAAAAACACCCCAACGTTTGTAACTATTAAAAATAAACAAGATGGAAAAGACGCCGAAACGAAACCTATTTTTGATGAACGAACCAGCAAATTTTTATATGAATATTATTTGTTGAAAGTAATAAGTGAGTACATTCACTTATCAGACGAACCTTCCATGATAGTAAAACGCATTCAACGTAAAAATATAGTGGGAACTAGAGTTGATGTAGAAGATATTGTTTCAGTTGATTATTTAGACGAAAATAATACTGCTATTGATATTAATGTTGACATTGATAACAGAATAGAATTTGATACTAATTTACTAAGTGGAGACAAAAAAGAGCTAAAACAAAAAGTGGCGAATTTGTTAATTGAATTTTTACGCATAATGAATTCATACAAGGAAATTGTAGATATATCATACGATCAAGTGATTGATAGAATTTTCAAATTAAAAGAAAAAGAAAAAGATATTATTACAGATAGATTGAAAACAATGACAGACGAGCAGAGAGATGCTGATACAATATTGAAAGTAAATAAACTTGGGATTTGGAGTAAAGGATTGCAAAAAGGGCTCACGAGTTACGTAAAAGAAACATACGATGAAGAGCGCGAATTTGTTGATCAAATGTTACAATTTGAAAGAAAAGCACAAAAGAAAATGCGTGAAACAAATATGGACAATACTAATATGGATATGGTTTTGGATGATTTGATAGAAGAAACAGAGAGAGAAAATGAAATAGAACGCGAAGCATATGATATTGGTGGATATACAGAGGATTATTTAGATGGACAGTTTGAAGGAGATGATGTTGATTACGATGATTATTACGAATCGTAAATAATAATTAGAGTGGAAGTTAAATAATAATAATGTTTGCGATTATTATTATTTCTATTTTACTCTTTTCCCATTTCCTCATTTAATATTTTTATTTACATCGTTTTTTACATCGTTTTTTACATCGTTTTTTAATTTTACTTTTTCCAATGCGTATTCACCGCAAGGTCCACAATGGTCTTCATTTGATAAATCTATTTTATTACTCATTTGAGTATTACACTTCTCTAGTCTCCATCTACCAAGAGGCATTGGTAGAGATTTTGGTTTTAATTTGTTTATGATATTTGTTATAAATTTCATGATAATATATAGATAGCATGTTTAGGTTTAAGTATTTTTCATATATAAAATACGCGTTTCTCTAAATGAGAAAAGGTCTAATAAACCTGAAAAGGTTCTATTTATTTTGTGTACAAACCTTTTAAAATATTTTCATAATCCTGCATAAATTCAATAGTATTCATTGATTCTATAAATTTTTTGTGGATTGTTTCTTTGTATTCGTCAATTTGCGAAGGATTACTGGCTAGATTTTTTACTAGAGAAATATAGTCATCATTACTGTAAGTAACTAGTTCATCTAGTCCAGCATTTTTTAAAAGGGAACTACTAACATTATGAGAATGATAATCTTTGTGATATAATGTCACCACTGGAATAGAATTATATAAAGAGTTACAAGTTGTTGTTGTTCCACTATAAGGAAATGTATCCAAAACAATATCTACCATTGAGAACAATTTATTATAACCAGTCTCATCCACCTTTGTAATCAATATTAATCTATCCTTAGCAACATTCAATTTAGTCATATAATATTTTTGTCTATCAATTAAATCATCATATGCTAATAGTTTAATTAACAACTTTGTATTTGGACAAACATGTAAAATAGTTCTCCAAGTTTCTAACAACTCTTTTGAATTTTTCTTTTCATTGTTCAAAGAACCCAAAATAATAATATCTTTTGTTTTTCTTGGAATGATTGGTATATTTTGATTAATAGTTTCATAAAGCAAAAAACTTTTGGGCATTTTGATTAATTTTTCTGAATATTTTTGCAATGATTCGGGATTATCTGCAATGTTATCTGTAATTCTATACTGAATACCTTTTAATCCAGTTGTATTTGGATATCCCAAATAAGCAATTTGAATAGGTGCCGGGTTTAGTGAAAAGATACCCAATCTACTATTTTCAGTATATCCGTTCAATTCAAATAAAATGTCTATTTCATAACTATTTATCAAATCCGACGCTTCTTCATCTGATAAGTCAAAAATCTGATAACAATTTATTTTAAAAAAATCTAAACTATGTATTGGATTTTTTTGATTATTAAAAACATATATTTCAAACAATTCATTATTATGATTTTTTAAAATAGGTAAAATAAAATTAGAAACGGCATGATTTAAAAAATCGCTTGAAACATATCCTATGCGAATTTTTTTATGATTATTTTTATTGCTACTAATATTAAAATTATATTTTTTAGTATTTGGATATAAATTATTTATTAACAACGTATTATTAAAGTGATTCAATTGAACATGATATTTATAGTTTTCAAGTGATATTAAATTTTGAAAACATCCAAATTTTGTTTTACTAGTTAAATTATAGTGATTAGCCAGTTCAAACGCTTTTTCAGTGTATACCATAGAAGATTCATGATCTCCCAAATTGGAAGAAATGTGCCCTGCATTCATATAAGCTGCAGTTATACATTCTTTATCAATTGTGGTAAGTTGTGGAAGAGTGTTTTGCACTTTTATAATATATAAAAGTTGGTTTAATAGGTCTTTATAGTAATTTTCTCTATATTTACAATTTACAAATACATTTAACAGGCGATAATCTTTTAAATAATCACCAAATGGTAAAGTTTTATCCATTTGAATGACTTTTTTTGAATTTCCAAGATTATGTAACAAATTACAATAATCAATTAAATTTTCAATATTACGTGGATTCAGTTCATACGATTTTTCTAAAAATGATATTGCTTTATTTGGTTCTATATCTTTAAAACAAAACCCCATAAAATAGTAAAAAGCTGGTTCATTTGGATAAATTTCAATAAGTTTAGATAAAACACTTTCTTTTATAGATAAATCAATAGTTTTATTATTATAAATTTCAACCCCTTTATTGACAAATTGTTCACCTATTACATTTATAAAACCGGGATTAGCCTTTACTTTTTTATACAAAACAAAAAAATCTTCCATTTTATGATAGGTATTATTTTTTTATTTTTAATATAAAAAAATATATAATAATTTAATATAATAATAATTTATATTAAATAAGAAACCAACAATGTTAATAAATAAAAATTATATAAGAGAACACATTACATTAATATCCATTATTTTATTTGTATTCATGTTTGGATTAATTGTCATGATAAAACCGGCATTTTTATATAATAAAGATGGAAGTGTTAGGGAGTTTGGTATTGGATACAAGAATAAAACTATTTTGCCTATTTGGCTATTATCGCTTATTTTAGGAATTGTAAGTTATTTAATAGTGATGTTTTACTTGGCGAGCCCCAGATTGTTTTAATTTTTGATTTTATTTGTATTATAATATAAAAAAATATACTTTGTATTATAATAAATAATTATGATGGAAAATATTATTAGTCTTGATAGTAACGGTACTAATGGTAGTATTACAAACGAAAATCTAGATTGTATAAAAATTACCCATAAAAATGGACATGATAATGACGTTGACGTTGTTTCAGAATACAATCATGAACACGATGACTGCGACGATGAATTAAGTGAATTTATTGCATATAGAGATAATGAATTTGAAAGTGATGATGATGAATTAGAACATAGTTTAGATTTTAAATTTGACTTTGACATTATTTTTACTCCTGAAAATAATTCTCAACTAGATCACCTAACTGAAATTAAGAGCAAAATTATAAATAAAATTAAGCTAAGTAAAATAGATTTATTGTATATTCAAAAAATAGACGAAGATGATAAATTTGAATTGATAAAAATATTCAACCATATGGTGTAATTTATTACGTTACATTACATTATAATTGATTCGGGTTTTCTTGTGAATTACAAAATTCCAAGTATTTTTCTTTTTGTTCGTCATTCAAAAGTGATTCCAACATTTCTATTTTATCTAGTAAAAAGTCTATGTTTTTTTTAATTATTGCTTGCATTTTTGGTATGACATTTGCCGCTTCCTCTTCCTGTTTGGCTTCTTCAAATAACATTTCGTCTACATTTATATTGTATTGTGCGACGATTGCTTCTAATTCTGCTTTAGTTTTTTTTTCTATGTATGTAAAGTATGAGCCACCATTCTTACTACACCAAAAATTAATTGCGCCAATCAAGTCATATCTACGATATTTACCAGTCATTTTAGTTACTTGTTATATAATATAATGCCTATTTTTTAAATCATTTTTTATATGTTTTGTCGTGATTTGTCGTCTCATTTTCGTTTCGGTCTAATTTGTCAACGTATACACAGTACTAGTAGCTTGTTTTTCCTGTTTTTGTGCGGCTTTTTGTTCTGTTAAATAATTCTGATAATTTTTAGCCATTTGTGCAGGGTCTGTAATACAACCGCGAGTAGCAATTTTTAATTGAACAATAGACGTAATCAATATTCCACTGTATATATACCACATTGCTTCGCCAATATTATCACGTGTAACTATCAATTCAAAAAGTTCGTTTCGTTTTGCATCTGCTTCTGCTCCATCAGTTTGATATTGTGATTTCATTAAAGGCCGCAAAATATTCCAGTATTCTACAAAATTGGTTGGTACCATTTGATTTATCAATATAGATGTATTTCCGCATATTTTAATAATCATATCAGCCGCTTGTTGCATATCTGCTTTTTGTTGAGCTGTACTAGCACCATCAGCGTCTATATTATTTTGAATATCTTTGTTAACTAACAATTCTGTTAATAATTTATTTGCTGAACCAGCAACATAATAATAACCAACTACATCTGAAAATGCGGATTTAAATCCAGGATAAACCATAAGAACTACAATAACGGCCCCGAAAATTAATGACCATGGAATAAAAGTGAACGTTCCTGATGCGGACATATTTTGAGTAATATTTCCTCCACAAGTTTGAGTTATTACATAAGCATTTACAATAAATTGTATTACTAAAATTGCAAAAAAATAAACCGCTAAATACAGTTTATTACTGCTTAAATAATTATTATAATTATCGGCATTTGTCATGTCACTGTATTTTAAACTAGGTTTCAAAGCCAAATAATAAACAAGCGTTGTTAATAAAAAAGTAATAATATTCAAATAACTGTTCGCCATTATTGTATAATTATATTTTATATATTGTGTATAATTTAATTTATAATTATAAATGTAATTATTATGATAATGGACTATGTAGAAATACGTCCTCCTAGATTAGTAGAAAGCGGAGTTAAATATTTTTTGAATGAAACTCTAAAACAATGTCATATATTTAAAGAAAGATTTCACAATTGGATTTTTAATATAGGATTATTTTTATTATTTTTAACAATTTTAGGATGCATATTAATTTATAAATATAAGGGGAAACTGTCGCCTATGGAAAAACAAAGAAAGGATAGAGAGAAACAGCAGTATATTTTATCCAAAGTACAAAAATTTCAGCTTGCTAAAAAACAGGCACATCAAGAGTTAATCACTGGATTACCAAATTGGGAAAGTGAATTTGAAACTTTCAGTAAAAAACTTATTTATTAAATATATTCTATATGTATATAACTAGATACAAATATAGAATATATGTCTACAACCACTATGTCTGCAACCGATGCATTTAATGAATATTACAAATTGAAAAACAAATATGAAAGTGATTACAATAAAGATAAACAGAAAATAATCAAAAACAAGCAAATGAGTTGGAAAGAAAAGCGAAATGAATACAAACAATTGAAACCAAAATGTATCAATTGCAAACGGCCTGTAGGAACCATTTTTTCCATAAAACACAGTGGAGAACCAAATGATGATTTTAGAGAATTAAAAGCAATATGTGGTAGTTTAAGTGAACCTTGTACTTTGAATATTAATATTAACGCTGGAGTTACGTATAACATGATGGATCATATTAAAGAATTGGAAAAAGACATTGAAAATTATAAAAATGAAATTATTGAATATAAAAACAAACTGCTTTTTGGTTATACTAAAACAGAAACAGCTGTTGAGAATTTTGATAAAATTAAAGAAGCTATTAATGACACCAGTTTTTTGTTGAATATTAATTATGAACACATGTTTGATGTTGTGGATAATAAAACAACAAATGAAAGTATTGCAAAATTGAAAGAAGAAGTCTACATTTTAGTAAATGAAATAAAGATGTCAATTAAAAAGTTTGATTCCACAGGAAATGTCCAATTTGTCAGGGATTCTATTGACATTTATGTAAATCAAATGGAATCCAAATTGAAAGAATTGTCTTCTCTGAAATACAAGGTTAATTTGGTTGAGTTTGATGAATATGAAGGTGTATATCGCTTAATACAAAGAAAGAACGGTATTGCGGATTTAGAAGATAGTTATATACCTCCTTCTGTAGTAAATTTTAACTATGGCGAAATTTATGTAGGTAACGTGGGTGAAAAACAAAAGACTATAAGAAAAACCGGTATTAAAAAACAACTTATTGTTGAAACTAGTCCGCTGGATAAAGAAAATGGCGACGATCTTGGTATAACAGTGCGACCTACTTACAATGACGACGGAACAATTACATGGGAAAATCCTGAATATCAAGCTATATGGAATAAATTGTCACCTAAGTATAAACAAATTTTGTTAAAAGAGGGTAATAAAGAATGGTTATTAGAAACCATGAATAAATACGTTAAATATAAAAAGGAAAACAAACCTTTGGACTTTGCAACACCAAGTAATCTTATTTTTCCTCCAGAAGTTTTAGAAGATGATAAGTATGATTTTGGAAATGAAATTTACAATGATATTTTTAACAAGCAGGACAAATCATACCAAAATACGCTTTTAACATTATATAATGAGAAAAATGGTGTAAAAGATTACACAATGTTAGTGGATGCTTTGAATAATTTAATCAAACAGGAAGTGGGATTCAATAAATATGTGTAACATATAACGAAAACCTAAATTTTAGAAAATACAAAATACAAAAAAATACAAAATACTAATTTGAAAATATATTTATAGTATATAACACAACAAACGCAAAATAAAATATGTTATTTGAATACATTTCATTCCGTATATTTATAATAAGCTTTGCAATAGGTTTATTTTTCGTATACGTTTACGGACCGGAGATGAAAACAATATATATTTATCCTAGCCCTGAAAATATTGATAAAATTATATTCAAGGATAAAGCCGACAACTGTTTTCGTTATGAAGCAAATGAAATTGAATGTCCAAAAGACAATTCAATATTAAGCAAAATTCCTCTTCAAATTTAATATAATTATTTATATATAATTATATCAATTAATAAATGAACTTACATCTAGGTAGATTTATTCATACTGAAAACGGTAAATTAATTATGTCCATCTTATTGGGGTTTGGATTGGCCTCTTTATTTAGAGCAATATGTAAAGACAAAGACTGTTTGATATTTCACGCACCCCCTTTAGAAGAAATTAAGGATAAAATATATAAACATGACAATAAATGTTATAAATATACAACAAAATCTACAACTTGCGATAAAAGCAAAAGAATCGTTCCTTTTTAGGTATGTTATGCGATTTGCGTAATTATTATAATCAATCATTCTTTATAATAATTATAGTGACAATAAAAGTAATATGAGCGATTCATCAAACACAACTACAAATATTATGGATTTACCAACCGACCCAGCAAATGGCGGTAGTGTGAATAATATGAATAATATAAACCTAAACGCTAGTGAACAAATGCCACAATCAAATATGCAAAATATGAATTCTAACGCCAACACCAATTCAAATTCTATTAATTTAGACCAAACTACAATAAACCAAATTGTAAATGGTCTTCAACAAGCTAGTGCAACAGGTGCAACACAATTACCATCTAGAGACATTCCAATGACAACTAGTAATTTAACTCACGATATGAGTATTCAGCCAAATTTTATACCACCAGTGCCGCAAAGTCAACAACAAGGTAATGTTGATTATATTAGTAATTATCAACAAGCGGGTGATATTATGAATGAGTATAATTTAAATCTGGGTCGTTCCAATTCATTGGATGACATGTACAACGAAATTCAAGTACCCATATTATTAGCAGTACTTTATTTTTTATTTCAACTACCTTTTTTCAGAAAATTCTTGTTTTCCTATTTTCCGGTGCTTTTTTCAAAAGACGGTAATTTAAATATCAATGGATATATTTTTATGAGTTCATTATTTGGAATATTTTATTACTTGTTGAATAAAGTAAACACACATTTTGGGAAATTTTAATAATTTGCAATAATTGTATAATTATGATCACAAAAATAGGCGTCAAACAATTCTTTATTTTCTAAATAAATTAAATACCAAACGTTTACCTCCCACATAATTGTTTTTTCTTGAGAAATAATTTGTAAACATTTTTCTTTCATTAAATCAGCAAAAACCAACAATTTATCTTTGTTTCCACCAAATACACCTCCTGCAAAATGCCATATAATATCTTTCCAAATATTCAGATTGTATACATTTTGTAAATTCCATATACTAGCTATTCTAACATTTTCATATGTTTTATCATTCAGTGATTCCACGATACTTATGTAACTGTCATCGTCGCAATTAAAAACATGTCTAATTCCAAAATCAACCCATACAAATTGTTCGGTATTAAAATGATTCAATTCAATGGCTTGTTTAATCCACTCTGTTTTATTACACATGGTAAATATAAATTCAATTGTATCTTTTCCTGTATTATTTGTATGTAAATGAAAATTAGTTAATACGTCACTATTCATATATTGATACAATTCGTAATCAGTTTTATCAACTAAAATAATTTTCGTACAATCGTCATCATATTCTTTAATTTTTTCATACATTCCTTCATCTACAAATATTATTTTTGGTATTTTTGCTTTTAATAATAAAATTCCCAATTCATAAAATTGTTCTATATTACAATCGTTTTTTTGGTTTACATTGGTTAAAAATCCAGATACAAGAGTTGTCATTATAAGAGTATATGTATAAAATAATATAAATATATACATATACTAACATTTTATTTATGTTTGTTTTATTACAACAACTATTTATTTCGTATTAAAACAATAAAAAATATAATCAATAATTATAATCATTCAATGATTAACAGTTATATCAATAAATTAATAGAAAATTTACCAGTTGAAATCAAACAAAACAAAGAAAATAAAACACCTATGAAGGTAGATTTAATATTAGACGGTGGTTTGTTTAACGGTAGTTACCTAGTAGGTGCATTGTATTTTATAAAAGAAATGGAAGCAATGCGATATATAAAAGTGGAACGAATATCCGGTTGCAGTATTGGTTCAATAGTAGGGTTTCTCTATTTTATTGATGCTTTAGATGAGTTGCCGTCTTTGTATGAATCGTTGTTGCATGATTTCAAACACCAAAACAACTTTAGTTTGATTAAAAATTTGAAACAAAAATTGGTTCACCGTATCCCAAACAATATTTGTGAGAAAGTATTTAAAAGGCTTTATATTGCTTTCAATAATGTAAAAAATGGGAAAAAAATTGTCAAAAAAACGTACCGAGATGTGGATGAAATTTTTGATTCTATTATCAAATCATGTTATATTCCTTTTGTTATTGATGGGAATTTGGTTTATCAAAATAAATACATGGATGGACTGAATCCGTATATTTTCAATTGCAAAACCAACAAAACAAAAATCGGTCGGGAGAGAAAGGTAATCTTTATGGACTTACTTGGGTTTGATAAAATTGGTCACATACTAAACGTTAAAAACGAGAAAACGAATTTTCATAGAATTCTCTCTGGAATGTTAGATATACATAATTTTTTCATTAAAGGTGGTTCGCAAACCCAAATGTGTAGTTATGTCAATGATTGGACATTGTATAATTATTTTTTAATGAATATACGATACTTGATAGAAAAAATTATTATTTATAAAATATATTTTTTGAATGCGATTAGTGTAAGTTTACCCAACAAATTTAAACAAGGGTTATTTTGTAAGTTAATGGCTAAAATGGGGAGTGAGATTTTGGGACTTGTTATCCACAGCAACTTTTAGGAAAAGTTGCGCAAAATTGTTTTCCTTTTAGGAAAATGGAAAAAGTAAACCCAAAAGGATAAATCAGTTTGGCTCCACTTTACCTTTTTGTAAAAAGGTAAAACCAAAAATTTAGCGATTTGGCTCCACCTTTTCTAAAGGTGGATTTATTTTATCTACGTATTATAAGATAGATACAATAAACTAAAAATATGAAAAACAAAGAAAAAAGAAGTAAATCTACAAAACATCATGAACCTCCCGCCAAAAATGTATGCAAGGGTTTATCTTTCCAGGATTGTGAATTAGCAATATTGCGTATGGCTGTTGATAACGCGGAAGAAAAACTAGCCAAGCGTGTTGTTAATTCTGAAGAAATCAAAAAAATGATTGTCATTGTAGAAGATTTTATCAAAGTCAAAAACTTAATTTGTTATGGAGGCACCGCAATCAACAATATATTACCTTTAGAAGACCAGTTTTACAATAAAGATGTTGAAATACCAGATTATGATTTTTTCACACCTGATGCTCTAAGTGATGCAAAAGAATTAGCCGATTTGTATTATAAAAACGGGTATACTGACGTTGAAGCAAAATCTGGACAACATCACGGCACATACAAAGTGTTTGTCAATTTTATACCTGTTGCCGATTTAACACAGATTCCAAAAGAAATATACACTGCAATTAAAAAAGAGTCTGTTAGGGTATCTGGAATACTGTACGCACCTCCTAATTTTTTGAGAATGTCCATGTATTTAGAACTTTCTAGACCTGCAGGAGACATATCCAGATGGGAAAAGGTTTTAAAACGTTTAGCATTATTAAATAAAAATTATCCACTCACATCCATTAACTGCAATGATATAGATTTTCAGAGAGAAATGGAGGATAAAACTAATGAAGATGAAATTTACGAAAATGTGAAAAATACATTAGTAAACCAAGGAGTTGTTTTCTTTGGCGGTTATGCTATTTCTCTCTATTCGCAATATATGCCGAAAAATTTACAAAAAAAATTAGAAAAGGTTGCTGATTTTGATGTAATATCACATGATCCAAAGACAACCGCTGAAATAGTCGTAGAAAGATTGAAAGACGTCGGCATTAATAAAGCAAAAATACTTAATCACAAACCAATTGGTGAAATTATTCCAGAACATTATGAAGTCCGAATAGAAAACGATACTGTTGCGTTTATTTATAAACCAATTGCATGTCATAGTTATAATATTCTTAAAATTCATGGGCAGAAAGTTAAAATAGCCACAATAGACACTATGTTGAGTTTTTATTTGTCATTTTTGTATACAAACCGTGATTATTACAATGAATTCTCGGAGAGAATTTTATGTATGTCAAAATTTCTTTTTGATGTACAACAAAAAAATAGATTACAACAAAAAGGGCTGCTGAAGAGGTTTAGTATTATTTGCTACGGTCATCAAGAGTCTATTGAAGAAATGCGCGCCCAAAAGGCAAAGAAATTCAAAGAACTCCAGGCCAAAAAAGGGACGCGAGATTATGAAGAATGGTTTTTAAATTACAAACCTGAGACTTTAAAAGGAAAAGCTAAAGAGCTTGTAAATAATGATAAAAATAAAGAAAAAAAACCAGTCAAAAGCAAAACGCGCAAACACCAAGCCAACCCGAAAAATAAAAGTAAATCCAAAAAATCTAGGAAAAATAAATTTTCATTTTTCTAAGGTTTGCAGTTTGGCTCCACCTTTTCTAAAGGTGGAAAAAGGTGGAAAAAGGTAGATTTTATACAAACGGTGGTCCATGAAACCACAAAACCAATGATTTTCTGGTTCCTTTTGTTACATTGTTTACTTTGTGAAGTATATACGATGGAAAAAAAATAACGGTGCCTTTTTCTTTTGGCGCTTTAGTTGTAGAACGTCCCATCATAAATTCTAAATCACCGCCTTCGTATTCTGTTGGTTCAGTTAATTGAACAATGACACTTATTTTTCTTGTACTCATATTATTATTACTACCAATGTCTATATGCCAATCAAAAAAACCATTTTTCCCATTCTCTGAAATATCATTGTATTCTGCAAATTGTAAACTGTCTACTATATCTGTAATAGTAAAATTCCACATCTCTTTGTTTGCAATTTTTAATAAATTTACTAATTTTTCATAAATAAAATTGGTTTCTTCATTTAAGGGAAGCCAACTTACTTTAGAGTTTCTATAATCATAATCTACGATTGCATTCACTTTTCCATCAACTACCTGATATTTTCTAGTTATTTCTATTATTTTTTCTATTTCTTCATTTGTAAAATTTTTATCAAAAAAATAATAATTTATTAAATTATTATTTTGATTCAAAAAATTAAATGCTTTCATTTGGCGACTTTATTTTTCTAAAACTATATAACTTTATATTGTTTGCAAATAAATGATTATTTAAGACATGTGGTGGATTACATTCCAACTACCCGTATTCACCTGAACTTTTGTTGAATTTTCCGGTAGCTTTTCCGGTAACTTTTCTGGTAACTTTTCCGGTAATGTTTCTGTTTCCACTGAATTTTTTGTTTTATCAAATAATATTGCATAGTCATCACAACTTTTATACAATAGCTTGAAATATTGAATCAATTCATCTTCGCTGCAGTCTGTCATACTATAACATTTCATTTCGGAAAAATTATGTTCATCCAATATGTTGCATAATTTCTCACTATCTTCTTTATTATCTAATAAAATAAAATCGTTGTTTTTATCCTGATATAAAAAATTGATTTGCTCTAACTTATTGTAAAAAGTATCCAACCCTAATATACAATATTGTTTTTTATAATTCAAATTTATAACACTATTACAATATTTATGTTCAAAATTTTTTCGCTTCCATATTTGGCTGTTGTTATGTCTATAATTTTCATCTTCATATGCATCATGTGATTTCATGTATTCATCTATTTTGTAATGTTGATAACATTGACTATTTAAATTCCATATAATTCTATTGATTTCCGAGTTTCGTATTAATGAAAAATTATTATTGTTGTTATTCATATACTGAATATATCCTAATTTATGAATTCGTGCAATTTTTGTATTTACCGCAGTTCTAATCAATACTTCATAATCATCCAAAATCGGTAAATATTCGCAAAAATTTCCCATGTCCATCAAAGTTTTTCTCCTCCATATTCTTGGATGGTTAGGCACACCTACAATATGATTTAATGAAATATTATTAATATTAGGTGTCATTGAGACAAATACCCATTTATTTCTTATTTTTTGTCTATAATAACCTGAATATCCGAGCGCATAAAAATCACCATACCTAAAATTTGATCCATCCTCATAGATGTTTATAAAATCCATATAAACAAAACCGACTTCATTATCACTATCAAAAACGTGTGCAGCATCAGATAAAACGTAATGCAAAATTTCATCGTCATGGTCCATTTCCAATAAATATTTACCGCGACATAATGAAATCGCTTCATTTTTCACATTTCCTATATTACCGTTATTCTCGCTTCGTTTGTACAACCGAACTCTTTTATCATGTTTAAAAGTTTCTTTTAGAAATACAAAATGTGCATCGTCCGGTGAATCATCTAATATTACCCATTCCCAGTCTCTCAAGGTTTGAGTTGTAATGCTATCGTAAGCTCGTATTATTTTGTTATAAGAATTATAACACGTTGTAAACAATGAGAAAACAGGACGCTTATCAATATCATTTGCAATAACACATGAATGTAAGTAGCAATAATTGACGGAATTATTAAACTCATTTAGGTTGTTCTCATCCAACGTTTTAAAATGCAACCATCTTTTTCTCATTCTATCAGCAATAATATCATTTACATCTTTGTAATAAATACTATCGTTTTCACCAAAAGTCACCAATAAATGATAATTTGAATCATATAACTTGTTTAATTCTTCTTTTTTATTCACAATAAAAACCGAACATAACAATTTATCTTTATTTGTGTCTAAAAATTCATCAATATACGAATACTCGTCGCGTCTAAAAAACAAAATATATGGGTACTTCATTATTTTTATTATGCAATTAATTTTTAAATTATATTCGTGTTAATTAACAAATTACTGTCATATTTATTGCAAGTAAAAAGGTAAAACCAAAAATCTAAGGATTTTGCGCAACTTTTTCTAAAAGTTGTTTTGGCTCCACCTTTTCTAAAGGTGGAAAAGGTGGAATTAGTAGTTAAAATTATAATATTGGCTACTAGCATTTCTTGTTTTATAAGAATATGCTGGATTTTGTGGTGTTGGCGTTGGAATAGTAACTTGCTTATAACGCAGATTTTCAGGCTTCAATACAAAAGCATAACCACCATCATCAAAAAAACTAGCGTTTTCTTTCAAAAAATTGTCTACGTACTGATAACGCATAGCAACCATTTGACATCCTGCGGCTCTACATAACATGCCGCTTGGATTGCTTGGATTTACGCCAACGTCTGGATAAACAATTGTCATGCACCTTTGATTAAACTGTTCTAATTCATTAATATCGGGAGTGTTTTTTACGTCATAATACGATAATGCGCGCATAAACACTGAATTGCTAGTCATATTCACATACTCCATAAATTCCTTATTTTCCAAATAAGAATTATTTGATTTATCTACTATCAAAATAATTTTATTCATAAAGGATGTTAAAGGTTGTGCGCCAATATTTTTTCCATGATTTTCATAACTATAATTTTTACCCAACATGATATTATCATATGATTTAAATATCTTTGCTAAATTACTGTAGACGGCTTGCTCATTACTTTTAATTCTTAAATGAATAATTAAAGGATCTGATGGATTTGGTACAGTCCCACCTGAAAAAGCGTAATTGCTTATTGTTTTCATTACTTCACTAAATTTAACACTATTAAATGTCTCTTTCACATAATAATTTTTAGAATTAGAACTGCTACTAGATACAACTGGATTATTATCAACATTGTATATTTCAAAATCTAAACAACGAACGCCTTCTTTGAGAATACTTTTCAAAATACAAACATCAACATAATCATTTTGATAACTTCCTCCACTACAAGCATTAAAAGCGGTTTTAATGTAATAATCGTATAAATTACCACTACAATCACTCTGAATCTTTGATACAGGTTTAATATTTCCATTTATTGACGGATATAACATGTTTAAATAATTACATTCTTTGGATTCAAGACTTGTCAAATAAATCATATAAGATACATAAGTAATTACAATAATTAATATAAGTGCTAAAATAAAATAAGAAACAAAATCTTCATTCATATTATATATTGATTTCATGTTCAAGTTTAAATTTTGATTTACCATACTTAATATAATATAATAATATTATTTACCTATTTAGAATTAAATAATAATATAATATAATTATATTAATTACTAATATTATTATAAAATGGCTGGTGGATTATTAAATTTAGTATCAAGTGGACAACAAAATGTAATATTAAATGGTAATCCTTCAAAAACTTTTTGGAAAGCAGCGTATTTAAAGTATACCAATTTTGGTATGCAAAAATTCAGAATAGATTTTGAAGGCACCACAACTTTGCGTTTGGCGGAATCATCTACATTTCAATTTAAAGTTCCGAGATATGCCGATTTATTAATGGATACTTATATTGTCTTGGATTTACCATCAATATGGAGTCCAATTTTACCTCCTCAAGAATATGTTGATAAAGATGGAAAAGTTTCATATACCGATTGGGCGCCATATGAGTTTAAATGGATAGATTACATTGGAGCCACGATGATTGAAAAAATAACAATTAATTGCGGTAATCAAAAACTACAGGAATATTCGGGCTCTTACATTTTAAATATGGCGCGAAGGGATTTTACTGGTCAAAAATTGAAATTATTTTATGAAATGATTGGACAAGTCCCTGATTTAGTTGACCCCGCAAACGCGAATAGTCGTGTTAACGCATATCCAAATTCTTATTATACTGATAACATTGCTGGCGCGGAACCCTCTATAAGAGGAAGGCAATTGTATATTCCATTGAATTCGTGGTTCACATTAAAAACGCAGATGGCGTTTCCTTTGGTTTCATTACAATATAATGAATTGCAAATTTATGTAACAATCAGACCCATAGGAGAATTGTTCAAAATCAGAGATGTCTTTGATTCTGTTAACAATTACCCATACGTGGCGCCTAATTTTAATCAATATCAAAATCAAATGTATAGATTTTTACAAACTCCACCCGATATAAATTTGGGAATTAACTCTTATTTAGACCAACGTAGTGTGTGGTTTCCAAATTTACATTTAATGTCAACTTATTGTTTTCTCTCAAACGACGAATCACGTATATTTGCTAAAAACGAGCAAAAATATTTATTCAAACAAGTAAATGAAAAGGTATTTTATAATGTAACTGGACCCAACAAAGTGGATCTAGATTCGCTTGGTCTAATATCAAGCTGGATGTTTTACTTTCAAAGAAGTGATGCTAATCTACGAAATGAATGGACCAATTATACAAACTGGCCATATAATTATTTACCGTCGGACGTGACACCTGCACCCCGTTCTGGAAATTTTGTGTTAAATACTGGTCAAACTATTGGGCCTGGAATTAACCCTGACGGACTTTTAACTGGCTATATGACTTCAGGGACATTTACTCCTCAAAATATTAAAGAAATATTAATTGGTATGGGTATTTTACTAGATGGGCAATATAGAGAAAATATACTGGATGTTGGCGTGTTCAATTATATAGAAAAATATACTAGAACTGCTGGTGCGGCACCAGAGGGGTTATATTGTTACAATTTCTGTTTGAACACGTCTCCTTTGGATCTTCAACCGTCTGGTGCTATTAATATGAATCGTTTTAATCAAGTACAATTGGATTTCACAACTGTTATTCCAGCGTTGGATCCATTGGCTCAAGTATTAACTATTTGCGACCCAGAATCAGGTGACATTGTTGGTATTAATAAACCTACATGGAGAATTTATGAATACAATTACAATCTTTATGTTATGGAAGAACGAATTAATATGGTAGTGTTTGTTGGTGGAAACGCTGGTTTGATGTATGCTACCTAGCAACTTTTGGGAAAAGTTGCGCAAAATTGGCTGCTTTTGGTTTTACCTTTCCACCTTTGACGAACGTCTTTTTGTCTTTGAAGATAATTTTCTTCTGCGCTTTGTTTTTGATTTCATTTTCCCTCTGTTTCCATTTCCATTTTGATGTAAAGGTTGGTTTTGTTTTGTTCTCTCTAAAATATCAATTAACTCCTTTTCCCAGGCTTCAATAATTTTGTATACATGTTTCTTTTGTTCAGGATAATTTTGTAATGGTGTAAATGGGGATAAAGTATCATTTACTTCATTCACTAACAAACTTAATAAAATTCCTTTGTGAATTGGATTAGTATATTGAAAATTTTCTAAAAAATAAAGTTGCAATTCCATACTAAACCCAAAATTGAATAAAATGTTTTGGATTTTATTTAGTTCATCTTGTTGCAATTGTATATTATTTATTAATTTATTTATAATTGCTTGAGTAGGTATAATTTTTTCTATTTCTACACCAACCTTATCAATTTCAATACCATTTAATATGTCCTTGTATTCTTTTTTATTTAACGCTATTTTAGCTTTGTCTGCAAAACTTTTGAATTTGTCTATATTTGTTTCGTCTTTACATACATTTGAAAATAAGTATGTGATTTCATTCGTATTTTTTTGTTTAACGTAAATGTCTATAGAATAAGAAATGTGTGTGGGATCAATCGCGTTAAAATCTTGGTAACAAGGATATCCTAATATTTCACCCATTCGTTCTAATGAAATTTCTTGACCGTTGTAATCAGTTTTAGAAATAATTACACCTTGATAAGTTTTGTAATCTTCGCTAAATAATAAAGTTGGAAACTGTTTTTTAATTGCTTCAATAATGGATTTTGTTTTTGAGTCTTTCCCGGTTGCTTCATTGTAATTTGCAGGTTGAACAAGCATAGCAGGTCTTACATTTTCATTTACTAAAATAGAATTAAATACATTTTCTATTCCAATTTGTTCAATAAGGGACATATTATATAATAACTAGTTATTTTTTATGTGTATAACGGGCGTTTTACATGAAAATTTTATCATAAAATATAAGTAATACAATATAAGTGTAAATAATTTATTTATATATATTATATATAATATATAATATATACATGAATCTAAAATTTAGAACTAACATTACAACAAGAAAAAAAAAGATACAAAAAAGTAAAAAATATAGAAAACTAAATATTACAACAAGCAAAAGAAAGATACAAAAAACTAAAAAATATAGAAAACTAAATAACATTACAATAATAAAAAAGAAAAAAACAAAAAATACAAAATGGGGCGGTGGAGTAGAAGAAATTTATGTAGACAATGTTTATATAGGTAAATGGAATATTATTAATGACGAGGATGATTATGGTAAAATGACTTATGCAAATGGTGATGTTTTTGAAGGCAAATTATATGATTCTAATGACCATAAAAAAAACGGTGGCGGTATAATGACTTACAAAGATGGTAACAAAATATTAGGTTATTGGAAGGATGACAAACTTATTAATTCTTTAGATGAAAATTTAGGTATAACGATACACCGAGTAAATTCTCCCAAAGAAATCGAAGAAGGAAAAAAATATTTGGTAATGCATAACGTTTATGATAGTGGTCCTGTTTTTTTATTCATTGGTAATATAAATATTAATAAGGAACGAAAACATCCTGCGTCCGGCGCTTATATTATGGATATTATGTGGGAAAAAGATATAATGGTAGCAAACGATCCATGGAGAAAGCCAGTTACTGTTAACCGTTTTTATAAAAAATTTGACAATGGACGTAAATATAATTTATACGATGCACAAGATGCACTAGTAGATGATGACTTATATAATGACGCATTTTCTCCCGATCAATTTAATGTAATAATATTTAAGTTCGACGACAATATTGAAAAAAATATTAATGAAGATACAAGCCCAGATAAATTGCCAAAAAACCCATTATCCCTATTTGATTTATCATATTCACAATTATCAGAAGAAGAAAAAAAATTCTTAAAAGAAAATACAAATATTTTAGATAATAAAAACCATTAGCATAAATGAAGATAATGTTCTTGTTAATTAGAAACAGGCTTTAAGCCTTTTGGGGAATTTATTATATTAACTTTATTTTTTTTCCCAAAAGTATTTTGGGATTTTCAATTTTGGACATTTTTTTTGTCCATTTTTCAAAAACCCCAAAAAGTCTTGGAGAAAAAACAATGTTTGTTACCATAAGTGAATTTTAAGATGTGAACACAGAAAAAATAAATTTTGTTTTGTTATGATAAAATTTATTTTTATTTTTATTAAAAGCCTAGAAATTATTTTCTTTTAGCAATAAAATGATAGTAAATGATAGTAAAAAGTCGCCAAAACAATGTAAAAATTTTAATTGTGAAGTGTGTTATTATACAACGTGTAAACTGTCTGATTACACTAAACATTTATCAACTGATAAACACAAAAAACGTGAAAATGATAGTAAAATGGTAGTGAATGATAGTGAAAAGTCGCCAAAAGTCGCCCAATATATATGTGAATGTGGTAATATTTATAAATATGATAGTGGTTATTATAGGCACAAAAAAAAATGTCAGTTATCACAAATTAAAACAGATGATTTATCTGATAAAGATTTAATACTTATGTTGATAAATCAAAACAAAGAACTTATGCAAATAATAAAAAATGGAACAAATAATACTATTCACAATGTCAATAACAATAACAACATCAATTCAAATAACAAAACATTCAATTTACAGGTTTTTTTGAATGAAACATGCAAAGATGCTATGAATATTAGCGATTTTATAGAATCACTACAATTGCAGGTCTCCGATTTAGAGAATGTAGGAAAGGTTGGCTATATTGAAGGAATTTCCAATATAATTATTAAAAATTTACAGGCCCTAGAAGTGGAAAAACGTCCTGTTCATTGTACTGATCAAAAAAGAGAAGTAATCTATGTAAAAGAAGACAATGTTTGGGAAAAGGAAGATGAAGCAAATAAAAGATTAAGGAAAGCTATTCGAAAGATTGCTCATAAAAATATATGTATGTTCAAAGCATACAGAGAGAAGTATCCTGATTGCGAAGAATATGATTCCAAAAAAAATAGTCAATACAATACAATTATCTATGAATCTATGGGAGGAAAAGGAGATAATGATTATGAAAAGGACACCAAAATCATCAAGAAAATAGCTAAGGTAGTCGGGATTGAAAAAGGTTAAGGTAGTATATTTTCTTTAAGCCCTTCGGAGAATTTATTATATTTTAACGAAAAAAGTTATCCAAAAGTATTTTGGGTTTTCAATTTTGGACATTTTTTTTGTCCATTTTTCAAAAACCCCAAAAAGTCTTGGAGAAAAACAATGTTTGTGACTGAAACGAAAAATTAGCATGTGGTTACCAAAAAAATAATTTTCATTTTGTGATTGTGATTTTTAAATTTCAATGTATAAGTATTTAGACATTTTTTTTCTATTGGAAATATATGGAAATAATGGAAATAAAAAAACTTAAAAAAAACTTACCAAGATTTGAATGCGAATATTGTGACTTTAAATGCTATATGAAGATTGATTGGTCAAGACATTTAGCAACTGATAAACATATAAACAATGAAAATGGAAATAAAATGGAAATAAAAAACTTAAAAAAACTTACAAAAAACTTACTTATTTCACAAAATGATGATATAGAAAATTTGTCGTCACATTCTTGTTGTTGTGGAAAGATATATGCAACTTCTTCAGGGATATGGAAACATCAAAAGAAATGCAACATTTTTGCATCATCCTCGTCATCATCATCTCAAAATGAAATAATCAACATTGAGAGTTCTTGTAATAACAAGGCAAACACCGCAAACACTTCGCTACAATCAACTGATTTTGCAAATTTAACGAATTTAATCTGTGAATTAGTGAAAACAAACACAGATATTCAAAAATCAGTTATTGAATTATGTAAAAATGGAACCTCTAATAATATTGTCAATAGCAATAATGTGAATAATGTAAACAGTAATAACAAAACTTTCAATTTACAGGTTTTTTTGAATGAAACATGCAAAGATGCGATGAATATGAGTGATTTTGTTGAATCAGTAAAATTGCAAGTTTCTGATCTAGAAAATGTAGGAAAAGTCGGTTATATTGAAGGTATATCCAATATAATCATAAAAAATTTGAAAGCACTAGATGTAAATAAACGCCCGGTTCATTGTGCCGATCAAAAGAGAGAAGTTATGTATGTAAAAGACGAAAATATATGGGAAAAAGAAGATGAGAATAATAAGAAAATGCGAAAAGCCATACGTATGATTGCTCATAAAAATATTTGTATGTTAAAGGCTTTTAGAGAGAAATATCCTGATTGTGAAGAATATGATTCAAAGAAAAGTAGTCAATACAATAAAATTGTCTATGAAGCCATGGGGGGAAAAGGAGACAATGATTATGAAAAAGACACAAAAATCATAAAAAAAATCGCGAAACAAGTGACGATTGATAAATATTGACAAAATTCTGATTTACTTAAGATATGCATTGGATGCAAGAGGTCCGTCATCTATAAATTGTCCAGTAGCACTATATCTTTTTTCATAATTAGGCATAAACTTCAATCCCGCTGGTTTGTATCGTTCATCAAATAATTGTTGACCACCATTAAATGCAGTTATCCATGTATTTACACCAAAACTGGCTTGTGGAGCTGCCTCTAGTTTGTCTTTATTGGATGTAAATAATTTAGCTTGTGTCCCAATGTCAGTAGTTAAAGTAGAATATGTTGGTGTGACTCCCCACGTTAATTTACCGGCATCATTTTCACCAGGGACATTCGCAGTTGATTGCGATTTCATA
>Ga0209617_10000004_pt1 | contig 75190 bp, 68 predicted proteins | sample LakEriepJuly2011_2_FD_187459 | JGI IMG/M metagenome (GOLD analysis project Ga0209617, IMG submission 187459) | Freshwater microbial communities from dead zone in Lake Erie, Canada - CCB epilimnion July 2011 (SPAdes) (version 2) | ecosystem: Environmental > Aquatic > Freshwater > Lentic >...
TAATTTATCAAAAATAATATAGTTATACCATTTTTTTTCGTCCATACTAATATTATAATGTTTACTATATCTTTAAGTGAAAGTTTAGTTATTGGGACAATCACAACAATAATTGGTTGGATAATTAATAAAATAGTATATTCTTATGGATGTGATGAAATTAAAGATACAAATATATTTTACACTAATAGAAAAAATATAATATTTTATTTATGGTTATTTGCTATTGGAGTTGGAATCCATATGCTAGTTAAATATGCTGAAGTTAATGAATGGTATTGTGAAAAAAAATGTGTAGGAGATATTTGTGAAGTCCTATGCCATCTTCCTATTAATGGTATTACCGAGTTATTTATAACTCAATAATTTTTGATATTACCGAGTTATTTATAACTCAATAATTTTTGATATTACCGAGTTATTTATAACTCAATAATTTTTGATATTTTTTTTCAACCACTTTACTTAAAAATATAAAGATAATTTATAATAATACTTAAATTATATGTCAAAGCAACAAAGAAAAAGGTCAGCTTCAAGCATATCTGAAGATGATTTTAATAAAAAAAGAAAAGGTATCACAGATCAGATAATTGTAATAAATAAAGAAATTAAAACACTTGATGATTTAATTGAATTAGGATCATCGTATGACTCTAATAAAAAATATAATATTAATTTAAAAAAGTTAAATAAAATTGTATCTGTATTAACTAAACTTAAAAATGTTATTGGAATGGAAGGGGTTAAAAAATCAATTGTTGGACAAATAATATTTTTCTTACAAGATTTTCAAGATAAAAATCAAGACATGTTACATACTGTTATACAAGGACCTCCTGGAGTTGGTAAAACAATGTTAGGACATATTATTGGACAAATATATTGGGAACTAGATATTATACAAAGTGATATTCCAGAGAAAAAAACAAAATCTAATTTATATGAATCAAATTTATGTGATGATTATTCTGATGATGATTATGATGATGATTATGATTATTCTCCAAAATCAAAGCTGAATAATTTTATTAAATCACTTGGAAAAAAGGGATCTATATATAAGAATACAAGAAGTTCTACAAACAAAGACCAAGAATTTAAATTTAAAGTTGCAAAACGTTCAGATTTAATTGCAAAGTATTTAGGTCAAACAGCAGCAAAGACTCAAGAGGTTATTGATGATGCTATAGGAGGTGTTCTTTTTATAGATGAAGCATATTCACTTGGAAATTCAGATGGTGGAGATTCATATGCAAAAGAATGTATTGATACAATAAATCAGAACTTGACAGAAAAGAAAAATCAGTTACTAGTAATTATAGCAGGTTATGAAAATGCTTTAGAAGAATGTTTTTTTGCATATAATGAAGGTTTAAATAGAAGATTCCCTTTTAGATATACAATTGATGCATATACATATGAAGAACTTGGACAAATATTCTGTAAAATGGTCTCAGAAATTAATTCAGATCCAAATGCAGGATGGTCTGTTGATATTGAATCTGATAAACTTGGTCAATTTTTTAAATTAAATTATGAGTTATTTCCTAATTTTGGAGGAGATATAGAAAGTTTTTTACTTGGGGTAAAAATTCAACATGGAATTAGAGTTTTTTGTTTGCCATCAGAACAAAAGAAAAAAATTAAATTAGAAGATCTTGAAAATGCTCTTAAAATTTATAGAGTAAATAAAGAAATAAAAAGTAAAAATTTAGATATTAAAAAATATATACATCAATCAATGTATGTCTAGTTCTTAAAGTGATTAATTATTTATATTGGAATATATATTCAATATAAATATATTTAAACAGGCGCAGGAGTTGGTCTAGGAGCAGGTCCTGGTGCTGAATTAACATTTATTGTAACATATTGTGATGTTCCTGTCTTTGATACAAAAACTGTATTTGTATCTGTAGGAGCTTTAATAACATCATCTATATCACGAGTTATTCTATTATATTCCATTGAAGAAGTATTTGAACAATAAAATATTGGAATTCCATCTCTATTTAAATAATTTTTTCTTATAGTAACACTATTTTTAAGAATATTAGATGTATCAATACTTAATTTTAATCTATTTATATCATTTGTCATATAATTTGATACACATTGTATTTCTGAATAAGTTGTACTATTTTTATCAGTAAACATTAATGTTATAATAAGAGGAGTTTTTGTAGAGTTATATAAAAATAACTTAATTGGAAAATTTGATGTAACAATATTACTAACATTAATTTTAACAGGTTTTGATATATTTATAACTTTGTTTTTGATATAATCAATATTAGATTCATCTATATACATATATTCATTTATTGAAGATGGAACTAAAATAGAATTAAAATTTCCATATATTGTTTTTTTATTTGTAGATATATCTATTATTTGACTGGTTAAACTTACATTATTAACTGATGATGATTCTTTTAGTATATCTGGAATATCAGATTCATTTGTAATAAGATCAAGTTGATCAAATCTTTCTTTAGATTTACTATCTGAACAATTAAAAAATACCAAAGACAAAACACCAAATATTATTATGAGAGAAATAATTAAATTAATATCCATGTATATATTATTTATAGATTTTTATTTCTAATAAATTTATAACATTTTATTTGAGATCCAAAATGTGATTTTACATTCAATAAATTATATTCCATATCATCTATAAATATAATATTAGTATAATCTGTTAAATTAATATTAATTTGTTTTTTAATAAACTCTCCTTTTGGTATAGTCCATGAATAGTATATCTTGAATGCATCATAGTTCAAATTTAAATTATGAAAATTAGACCTTGTGAATTCAATATTACTTTGATGACCTGGTCTAGCTGTTAAAAAACATAGTCCTCCTGAATTTGTATGTAATTTTAAAAGTAACCTAGCAAAACCATCTATATCTGTATGTACTGGTACTGTTTGAGAAAATATTTCAGACCAATACTTATTCGCATTATTTAATGCAATCTCAGGATCTTGATTTATTGAATTATAGTACTCTAATATTTCTTTATATTTTTCAGGACTTAATCCCGGAAAATGTAAAAGTGTATCATCTATATCACAAATTACTAAAGTTTGTAGAAGATCAATTGGTATTTGATCAAAAGAGTTAATTTCTATCCAATTCATTTATTATTTGCATAGAAATTATTTGCTTGAACTAAATTTAGTTAAATTTTATTCTTAATTTTTTTTCATCACCACGATTTGGGTTTCCTCCCATACTATCATTAGTTACTTGAAATCTAGTTGATTCCCATTTATCTTTAATAATTTTAGTAACATCATTATTTTTACCTTCAGAACCATATTTAGCATATTTTGGTTCTTTATTAAATCTTTTAATTTCAACAAACTCATATTCTCCAAAGATTAAATCTACATTATTATGATTATAATTACCATTATTATTAGGATTATCATACCATATTCTTAATTTTTTTACATCACCAGGATGTGGATCTCCTCCCATACTATCATTAGTTACTTGAAATCTAGTTGATTTCCAGGTTTCATATTTATCTTTAATAATTTCAGTAACATCATTACTTTTACCTTCAGAACCATATTTAGCATAAGTTGGTTCTTTATCATTAAATTTTTTAAAATCAACAAAGTCATTTTGTTCAATTACTAAATCTAGATTGCTTGTATTAAATTTTTCCATCTTACTTGGTTTTGATGATAAAACTAAAAAAACAATAAATAAAATAATTACCAATGAAACTAAAGATATTATCTCCATCTATATATAAATATTATATAGATATTATTTTTAAACTTCATTATCATTAATAACTTTTTTAGAAGTTTTTTTAGAAGTTTTTTTAGAAGTTTTAGCTGCTTCTTCTTTAAGTTTCTTTTCTAAAGCCTTTTGTCTTTTAGCTGCTGCTTTTTTAAATACAACTTCTTCATCTGAATCCCAGAATTCACCAACTTCTGCATTAGTATTTACTTTATTATCAAAATTATTTCCTGTAATAAATTCTAGCAGTTGTTTGTCATTTGGATCATAAATTGAAATATCTAAAGATGGATTTGTTACATTATGTTTTTCTCCTTCATGTAACATATAATATACATTAAGAGGATCTGTTCTCCCAATTCTTTGTGCACGTCCAATAATTTGAGTTTCTAACTCTTTATTCATCTCGTGATAAATAATAATATCAGATGCCATTTGAAGATTTAGACCAGACCCATAGTACTGAGCATTTAAAAGTAATACTTTAACTTCTTTTTTATTAAATTTATCAATAGTATTTGTAACAGCACCACATGACCCGGATAACTTGGCAAATGAAATTCCATTTTCTTTTAATAGTCTACCGATAGAATCATTTGTATTTTCATAACATGAAAATATTAGAAATTTACCATCAGGCTTCTTTGAAATTATATTTATCAAATTATCATTTTTTGATAATAGCTCTTTTTGAGCTTCTGCATTCTTACCTTTTTTAGAACTCTTATCTTCACTTTTCACAATCACATGTAGATCTTTTAGAATAAAAGGTGATCTACACATTGGACATAGCCCATTGATCATTGTAAGACAAGGTACACAAAATAAATTATTACAACATTTCATAACAGCCGGATTAGTGAAATCCATAAGGCAAATAGGACATGATTCTGATGCATAAGATTTAATTTTTTCTTCTATTGATTTTAACTTGACTTCTAATGAGTTAATTTTTTCTCCAAGTTTTTTAACAGTTTCTTCATGTGCTTTTGTATCATCTGCAATTCTTTCTGATTGATATTTAAGTTCTGCCTTTTTATTATGAATCTCTTTTTCTAGTTTGCTTGTAATAGCTTTAAAAATATTATCATCTGTATCTGCATTACAATTAATTTTACCAACTGCTTCAACAATATTACCTGCATTAATCATATTCATTACATCTTCATTAACAAATTCCTTAATCATTCCAACAGCTTTAGGTGTCAAACAATGAATTAATATTTGATTTAATACTGGTAAATTCATAGAATTTGAAACATATTCATCATTATTTTTAACTATTAAAAAATTAAATACAATCTTTTGCAAATTACTAAAGATCTCTCTAATATATAACTTTTTAATATAAGCTAATCCTGTTGGTGTTGCTGTAATAAACCATATAAAATTTGTTTGCCATGGGATATCAGATGGTAACTTGATTGATAACACTTCATCAATAATAATTCTTGACCATTTGACTTCTTTATACTTGTTGAAAAAATCCTGAGACATTGATGAGGTTACTATAACCACATCATAATGTTCTAAACATTGCTCTGGAAGAATATCCAACTCTTTTTGTGTTTCAGAATCATCTGAAATTTTATACACAGATTTGATACTATCTAATACACTATGTCTATGAATTAGTTTAACACGTAACCTAGTATTTTCAATAAATGTTTTATACCATTGAGATGATAGATTATGTGGAATTAAAATTAAATTTGTCTTTATAGGATCTATAGCATCAAAATATTTAATTGAAGTAAATTGAGTAGAATTAATAATTTTAGGATTATTTGGCGGAACTAGCGAATTAACTATCATAGCAACAACAGTTAAAGTTTTACCTGCACCAACCTTGTCTGATAATACACCAAAATTTGTATTTATAAGATATTCAATATTCTTAAATTCACCGTTATTTCTATAATACCATGAATGATACAAATAGTTATTTCCAAAAATATTTGCTTCATCTGCAATTGCATTTTCTGGTAAATTAATAGTTCCTTTAGTACTAACTGCCGAATTTAACTTGAGTCGAACTTCACCTGTTGCTTCTAAATTTAACATCGCATAAACAGAACTTTTTTGATGTTCTTTTAGTTTAATTTTTAAATTTTTAGGTTGTTCTATTTGTGGTGCATCGGCTTTAATATTATTCATTAGTATGTTTATATTAAATATGATTTTGGATTTAAATCATTTAAAATATCAATTTTTTATTAATAATTTATTTCTAATAATAGTTTAATGAATAATATTATTATCTATTACAATATTTTATTAACATTTTTAGCAATCCAAGGAAAACCAATCCAAACAAGACCAATAAAACCAAAACTATGTGTTGATTGTAAATTTTTTAGAAAAGATTTTTTTGATGAAGATAAATTTGGTAAATGTTCTTTATTACCACAAATAGATGATAATGACTATTTTTTAATAGATGGTAAGAAAAGTATTATAAATACTAATTATAATTATTGTTCGATAGCAAGAAAATATGATAATATGTGTGGTAAAGAAGGTAAACTATATGAAAAAAAGTAAATATTATTATAATATATTATAATAATATGAAATGGAAAGAAAAAATTCAAGATTGGAAAAATGGTATTCCACAAACTTATCCATCTGATCTAAATAAAAGATTTTTTTACCAAACATCAGTAATTGATTCTAATCTATCAAATGAATACAAAGAAATATATATTGAGTCAGATAAATTAGAAAAAATATCACAAGACTATAATTCATTTAAAGAATATTTTATTAAACCAAAAAATAAATATGTTACTTCTTTTACTAATTTATCAGGTAATTCAGTACTAGTTGTTCCAGTACCTAATAAAACAAAAACAAAAACAAAATCTAAACATAATTATACAACATTAAAAGATTTTATTGATAATGCTCCTTTGAAAAAACAAAAGGCATTTTGGATCCATGTGGCTGAATGTGTTATTGAACTACTTAAAATTGTTGATAAAGTATATCTAAATACACATGGTCTTGGTGTATATTATTTACATGTGAGACTAGATACAATACCTAAATATTATTCTAAAGAATTACTTTATACTCTACCTAAAAAATAATCATCAATTTCATCTGCACTTGGTAAACGACCTTTAGTTTGTAAAAATGTATTCTTTAAATTTTCTATATCTTTTTCTTTTTCTAAACGTTTCTTTTCTATTTGAAGTGAAGAGTTCTGAATAACTATTTTTTTAATTTCATCATCTTCATCATCATCATTTTTATGTTCTTCTCTATCATAAACCATTGTTGGATTAATTTTACCTAGAATATCTGGTTTAATTAAATCATGAATTTCTCCAAATGTCTTTTTAAATAAACAAATAATAGATGTATTAATCGATGGAGCAGTTTCTTCTAATCTATCATATTCTTCAGCACAAGTTTTTAACATTTCAGTAACAGAAAGTCTTTCTTTAGGACTTTTTGCTAATTCAATTCTAATATTTCTTGAAAATTTTTCCCAAGCAATATATGAAACTCTATGAGCTTCAGTTATTTGTGCAATTTTTAAATACTGGTGAATAGTTGATATAATTCCAGCAATTAAATTGAGTCCACCAACTGTCATAACATATAAACTTAAAAAATTTGCAGGAACTCTATCTTGAGCAAAGTTAGCTGTACCTGTTAAAGTTGATAAAATAATTACAGGAATTGTATAAATTGCATTTATCCATCTATAATGTTCATATGATTTTAAATGTAACCATTTGTAACATATTGCTTTATCTGCCCATTCTTTAAGGATTTGCTCTTCTTCTCTTTTCCATTTTCTAATTTGTAAACTGTGCGTTTGAGATTTAATATCTGTCAAATCCATGGTATATAATAATATAACTTAGAAATTAAATTTTTGATAGTTCACCATAATTTGAATCATGTAGAATTTGAACCGCATGTGTCAACTTTGTTATAAACTTTTTTGATATTGAACAATGAGATTCTAATACTTCTAAAAATAGTGTACTTATTCCATCATATTCTATTAAAAATTTTTTATGTTGAGTATTTAAATTAACAATTACATTTTTAATATCAAAATTCTGTTTATTTGTACAATTTGCTTCTATAAAATTATGGAAGTTTTCTATTTGAATTTTATAGTTCTCAAAATAATCTTTTATTAAATTAATACATGAAATTATTGTATCTGGATCAACATCATTTTCTAATGAATTTGGTGACGTGATATCTCTTAACTTTTTTTTCATATAGTCTTTTTCTAATTCAGATTCAGAAGATTCAAAATTATATAATGATTTAATGATCTGTTTAAGTAACAAGTATAAATCTTGATATAGTTTAATTATACAATTTTTTCTACAAGATACAAAATATTCATATTCTTTCTCAACTAATTGTTTATTAAAATATAATAAATCTAAATCTAGTGAAAAATTAAAAAAATTATACGTGTTTTTATTTAATAGCAGTGAATGAGTATTTTGAATTTTTGCAATAATATCATTATAAACTATAAAATGTTCTCGAGCTATTTTATAATTTGTTAATATACTTAATATCAAATCACTATGGGTATTTTGCATTAATATTATTATATATTATATTTATCATAACTTGGTTAAAAATATTATCATGATTTATCATAATAATATTTTTGTATACTTATATATCCTATCTAATATAGATCTATAAAATAAATTTAAATAATTTCATCAACTAGTCCTTTTTCTAAACATTCTTCAGCATCCCAATCCAAATCATGCTTTAGAATTTTTGCCAAATCCTTTCTTGCTAAATTAGTTTTTTCCTCATACATATCCTTAATTTTCTCATGAGTTTTTTTAATATTTATATAGTCATCATCTAACTCTGACATTTTACCCCACATCCCAGATCTTACTTGATGAATTAACATTGTTGCATTCTTTTTAATATATCTTTTAGATCCATGAATTGAAATAAGTGTTGCTGCAGATGCAGCAAATCCATCTACAATAGTGTGAACAGGCATCTTTAACTCTCCCATACAGTCAATAATTGAATTTGCAGCAATTACAGATCCACCTCCAGATGTAATATGCAATCTAATTGGTGGTGCTTCCATTGAGTACTTGGAAGCAACATTCAATAAATGTTCTGCCATTTCTCGAAGTTCTTTTTTAAGAGAATCTGCTGTTTCAAAACTAATTTCATCTTGAAAATAAATATTATTATTCATTGTATATAAATTATCACCACTTGAACCCTTTGGTTTTTTTCCAATCAAATTCATTAATTCATCAAGCCCACCAAGCCCATCATCTTTTTCATCTAAAGATTCATCATCAGAATCATTGGTTTTTGGTCTTTGTTTTGACTTGGATCTTGATCTTTTTCCAAGAACTGATTTAAAATCATCATTTAACTTGTATCCACCCCATTCACTAATAATTGTCATTACTATTATAATAGTAACTATTATTATTTATTTAAATAGAAATAATAAGTAAAAACTTTTTTTTCTATTTTTTATAAAAGAATATTCTGGATCTCAGTACAACTAGGATTCTTCATCTCCTGCTACTACTTTTCCTCCTCCGATAGAACCAGCTTCTCCGCCTCCTCCGATAGAACCAGCTTCTCCGCCTCCTCCGATAGAACCAGCTTCTCCGCCTCCTCCGATAGAACCAGCTTCTGTGTCTGCTGATCCGCCTCCTGCTGCTGCTGCTGCTTCTCTTTTTTTTGCTGTTCCTCCTGCTGATCCTTGTCGTTCTTCGAAAAACACACGAACTCGTTTCAGCCTGGTGTCTGTAGGCTGATCTTTTGTCTCCACTATCTTCAAATTCTTAGACTTAAAGAATCTGGTAGCTTTGTCTAAACTTCCGACAACAGTCCAGACTTTGCTTCGCGACAACCCTAGTTTGTGAGGTTTTGCTTTTTCCTTGGCTGCGTCGATATCCTTGTCAGATGGAAAAGGATTTTTTTGTCTTAAAACCAAATCTTCAGATTCAGCTGCACCTCCACCAGATGCCGCTGTCGCTTTCGGTCTCTCTCTTAGAAGAAGCTTGGCGCGATTTCCTTCTACTGAGAAAGCACAAGTATGTGTTGAAGCAAGGGTTGGGTTATCATTTTTGAAATTACCAACTATCACCTGAATAATCTTCTTGGACATCAGCGCTATTGCTGGCTTGAAATTTTGTTTCGAGTCAGGAGCACATTGAGACAAGAAAGATGAACTTGCAGAAGGAAAGTCTTTAGGATCTTTTAGTTCGTATGACTCGTCGATTGGCAGTTCAACTTCTAGCACATAAGAGCCATCAGGATTTGCTTTTGCGCTAGCAATCTGTTTGTTCCACTCGGTAACTAGAAGAGTTCCCAAGACTGTAGAGGCTTTTGGAATAGGTTTTGTTTCAGATGCCGCGACTTCAACTGTTGTTTCAGCTGCGGTAACTTGGGTTGTTGTTTCAGCTGCAGCAACTGTTGTAGCAGTTGCGGCAACTTGACCAGCTGTCTCGGATGAAACAGCTGGAACAATATCAATAATGATCTCTAAAGAGAGAACATCGTCGGTATTGTTGGCAAAAGGTGGTGCATATCTATTCATTTCTGTAAATTTGACCATATGGTATTTTTTTTTCGTAGTGTAATTTTTCACTAGTATCTGTATACCGCAGACAGCAGGTGATTAGAGAAAGATCATATATAGATTTTATTTTTCAATTTTTTATTCTACTAAGCCTTACTGCATAATAAAAAAATAGTAATTAAACTAGCCAACTCTTCGACAACAGAATCAGTAGTTAGGACGCCACTTGTCTTTTTCAGTCTTCGACATCAGAACTAACCAAGAACTCTTCGACAACAGAATCAGTAGGGTCAGGGTCTTCCTCGGCTTGGGCGAGTTTTCTAGTACAGAAAAACATGTAATCGGGGTATTGTTTCCAATTAAGGTGCAAATGACTCATATCAGTAAGATTCCATTCTTTTTCCAACAAATCAAAAAACTCGTCTTCTGCAGTACAGCCTCCGCGTTCTTGGCCAATATAGACAAACTTGTTGCCTTGAAATCCTTGAAGAGCATCGTGTGCACATGACTCGTTTTGTGGAGGCCAACACATTAAAAGCACTTCAGTTGGGAACTCCTCTACAGCAGCAATTGCATCCCTAGGAACCACCTCTAGAAATGTGTTTTCCAGAGATGTCCCATGGGTAGTAAATGAGTCTGTTGGAATGATATTCCCACCATTTGCGCGAATAAGTGCAGCCCATAATCCTAGACCTGCACCGACTTCTAGAATCTGCGCAGAATCAGCAAACTCGCAGATCCCTCTGATTGCTGGAATTGATGGAATCGACCAGGAAAAGTTTCTCGTGAAAGCTAACCTTTCTAAGATCGCTAGAATATTAACATCCCGAGATAACTCGGTGACAACACTAATAATACGTTGCACCACATCGTTCTTAGTAATATCTTCTCTAAGAATCTCAACAAGAACAGTAGCCTTTTGAGACCGTAACTTGTTGTCCAACAAATATGCCTGGATCACAACTAATGCTTGTTCTCGAGTCATTCTAAGATGCAACGAAGTCAAAAGATGACGAATAATAAACTGCTTGGTAGGAAAATCCCCACTTATACCAAGAACATACTCTAATGTTCCTCTAAAATATTCTTGAGAGAGTTGCTCTTCAACATCCCTCGGCAAAAAGTTATCACATGAAGTAGCTTTCGCAACTGATGAATTATATGTGTCTGCATTTTTTTACATACAGCACAAACACTGTTGCCATAGGAACACATATAAAATAATTTTTTTAATTTTTATACAAGCTAATATCCTCACCTTCACATGGAAGAATATTAGATTGATTTTCAGCAATATTATTAAAATCATCATCTTCATTCATAAAATCCAACAAAGCTAAATTATATTGTTTTTTTTCTTCTACTGATCCAGTTTCATCATATAATTCTAGTCCTTCAATCTTGCAATTAGTAAGACTAGGTAAACCATTCCATAAACCATCATCATCTAATCCATACATAATCTGTTCTGGTGTCTTATTTTTAATTGATTTGGTTATCTTTTTAATTTTTAATCCATATTGACTGAATATTACACCATTAATTATTTTGATTTGTTCTTTTAGATCTAATTCTACAATATTTTTATTATATGTTTTCAAATTAAATTTATATGAAATTTCTTTCTTATTGCAATCAATATAATTAACACATGAAAGCACATTAACATCAAGTTCTGCTTGAGATAACTGAATTTCCAAGTTATTAATATCAAAACCACATAATTTTATAGCACTAAGTGCATACAAATGATTTGTATATGTATTTCTTGTTATAAACTCCATGTAACATGAATTTATCCATTTGTCTGAAAGTATATTAGATTTGATTATACCTAACTTATCCTCTGTACACTGACTATCAGTTCCAATAATATTTATTAGATTATAATACCATTTCATTTTATCTTTGGTGTTAAATTCTTCAACTAATGCATAAGTTAGATCAGTTGTTTCATCTAATTTATAACAGTTTTTAAATCTATATCTATTTATTGTTTGAATATCTTTATCTTCTAAATACTCATCTTTTTGTTTGAGTAAACAAACAAATTCTTCTTTGGAAATATCTGGAGCATCTAGTATACCCTGAACAGATGCCTCTTTTTCTAGAGTTTCCCTAGATTGTCTAATATCTTTCATAGATGCGACTAGTTCAGGATTTTTTTCTTCAAACCTAAAAAAGTCAAGTTTATATTCTTTAAACTTGGCATATCCATAAAATGATGCTGAAAAATTCAATCTATTTTCTATATTTTCCCATGAATTCCTAACAAATAGATCATAAATTGGTTCAAATTTATATGGATAGTGAATTACTGACTCTAATTTCGAGTTGGATCCTTCAGATTTATCTTTTTTAACTTTAACAGGAACTAAATTATTATGTAATTCATAATGAGTCAAATAATAATCGGAACATAAAATCTGTTCAATGTCCTCATATGTCATAACATCTTCAGTTGAATCAAACTCTTTGTACAAATTCATAGATATATATATTGTTTTATTAATAGGTTCTCTTACACGATGTAACATTTGACAAAACTCTTGGGCACCTAAAGAGTTTTCACATCCATAAGCATAAATAGAATCAAAAATATCAGGAATATCATAAGACACACCCATACATACAGATGGAGTATAGATAACTATGTCATATAATCCCCAAGTACTATTTACATTAAGCAAATTCTTGACCTTTTCATGATCATCTGTCTCTTTATGAATTAACAAAATTTTCTTATCAGGATAGTCTTGTTCTATCTTTGTTTTCAAATCCTTTGCTTTATTATTAGATGCCATTGGTATAACTATTTTTTTATCCTCTCCAATAGCCTCCAAAACTTTTCTTACCCAATCATTCCATATTAGTGTCACAATTGTATACTCTTTAAATGGTTTGTAATGATTTACTATTAGTTGATAATCTAAGTTTTCATCTGATAAAATTCTTTTATAAAATTGAACACATCTATCAGACAAATCTGCATCCATAATTATAACTTTTTTAGCATCCTCGATTCTCATTTCTAGATTAGACACAGTAATATTTGCTTTAGGATTTTTAGTAAAATGTGTAGATGTGATGTACCTAGCTAAACTTTCACATTCATCAACAATAACATAATCATATGTATCGCGAGATAGTCTAGTAAGAGAATCAACCTGACAAATAATTCTTTTTGCATGAATATCTGGTTCAGATATATCCGAATATAATTTAAATCCAAAACATTCCAAGTCACCTAATAGTTTAACACCAAAAGTTCTCCTTGAACTAATGAACAGCATGGTAGTTTCTGGAGTTATTACATTTGTATTAGAATCAAATAATGCTTCAAATAGATTTGAAGTTTTACCTGTACCCTTTTCTGATTGTACACATATTAGTCGTTTAGACAAATAAGGTTTGTAGATATCAGGAACAAGCTTTTGTTGGTTTAATTCAAGAAGTCTTGGTGTCTGAATATTTAAATCTAATACAATTGGTTTTATAGGATACGCATTTACTATATCTGAAAATGATGATTTTGATTTAAAAATATTTACAATTCCCTCATCTTTACACCATTTGATTAAACTACCTATTCCAAGTTTTTTTCCTGTACTTGGTCTCTTAAAACCTTCCCAAATCTTAATCATTTTTGATCCATCATATTTACAACTTTGTCTAGACCAACGATCCCAAAGATCAAAGTACAGATCTGTAGATTCATCAGTATCTAAACTTGATAAAGCCATACCAATTGCAAGCCATTTGAAATAGTCATCATAGTAGTCAGATGGGAGTTGAAAAAGAATTTCTTCTAAATTAATATTAGAAATATTTGTATTTGCAATTCCACCAGAACTAATATCAACATTTACTTTCATTTTAGATACTGGTGTCATCATTTGTTTTACAGTAACTTCAGGATATGATGAATATGTATGTGTAATCATAGTTCTTAACCAAAATGTATATGGATCTAGATTACAATTCATATCAGTCATCGTATGGTGACCATTAATTTCTACTTCAATTGGAATCATGATTGCATTTTTTCCATATTTGGCTGAATAACATAATCTTAAACAGGTCATATTATAAATAGAAGAGTCTGAAAATTCTATATTATGTTCTGCATGAGCTCTTTGGTAAAAATCTTTTGCAACCAAATGATTGGAAAAATTTACCCCTCGAAAAATAACTCGATATGAATATTTAGATGATTCTTTAACAGAATATCTCGAATCTGATTCTAAAACTATTATTTTGTTTACAGGATAAGAATACCCATAATAATCTTGGACTGCATTTTGCACTTTGCAGATATTAGATTTTACTATTTGCACAGATTTTTCATAACTTTCAACTCCTTTCATATCCAAATCCAATGCAAACTGAATTTTCATTGAATCAGTCCAAAATTCATAAAAACATGATCTTCTGTTACTAACAATTTTTTGCCATATAATACTAGGTTCTAATACATAGAATCTTTTTGGATTACCCACATTTGTTTTAATAGCTGATCCAGATCTACTTGCCGGAATATCTTCCTGAAATAACTTGACATTGCTTTTAGCCTGTTTAAATTTTTTAAATGCATCCTCTTTCGAATAGATAGCTGTTGTCATTTTAATTAATTATATCAATATCTTTTTAAGTTAAAATAATTAAAAATTCAATTTTTATCTTATAAGAGATTATTAAGATTAGAAAAAATCAGTATATATATTAGTGATCTTGCATAATCTTTTCAGAAAACTTGTGTATTTAATTCTTAATCAAAAATTGAATTTTTTTAACTTAAAAGAATATCATGTATATATTTTTAAACAGATGGATATAAAATCTTCTAATAAATCAAATCTTCCCGACAAGGCAGGTTTGATTGCTCGGCCAAGCAATCTTCCCGACAAGGCAGGTTTGATTGCTCGGCCAAGCAATCTTCCCGACAAGGCAGGTTTGATTGCTCGGCAAAGCAATCTTCCATGGGTAGAGAAATATCGTCCAGATAAAATTGAAAATATAATATCTCATAAAGAAATTTTAAATACTTTGAGTACTTTAATGGAGAAAAATAATTTCCCACATGTAATTCTATATGGTCCTCCTGGAACTGGCAAAACAACAACTATTTTAGCATGTGCAAAACATATGTTTGGACAATCATATACAAATATGGTACTTGAGTTAAATGGATCGGATGATAGGGGTATTAATGTTGTAAGAGAACAGATAAAAGATTTTTCACAAAGTGATCTTTTTTCAAATGAAATTTTTAATGTAAATAAAAAAAATCACAAGTTAGTTATATTAGATGAAGCAGATTCAATGACATATGATGCACAGTTTGCTTTGCGTCGAGTAATTGAAACTTTTACATCATCAACTAGATTTTGTCTTATTTGTAACTATTCAACTAAAATAATTCCATCACTTCAATCCAGATGTATTACATTTAGATTTTCTCCAATACCAGTTGAAGATCACGTATCTCATATTAAAAAAATAGTAGAATTAGAAACAATGAATTTAGATGAACATGTAATTCATGAAATTATTAGATTATCAGATGGAGATATGAGAAAATCAATTAACGTATTACAAAGTCTATTTATGACATGTGGAAAAGATTTAATTAATATGGCAAGTTTATATAAGAATATAGGATATCCACATCCTGAAGAGAAGAAGGATATAATTAATAAAATATTAACTTTAGACTTGGCATCTGCATATGAATTTGTTAAAAAAATAGAACTAACTAAATCACTATCACTCAATGATATTTTAAATGATTTGGTTACTTATATAATCACACATAAAGTTTTTACTCCAATTAAAAAAGCTCGAATTTTATCAGGTTTAGGAGAAATAGAACATTTTTTATCAGGAAATGTTAATTCTTCAATCCAATTAGGTGCAATAATATCAGTAATAAAATCTTATTAAAATTAATTTCTTTATTAAATGTAATGTTTAATAAAGAAATTATAGATGAATCACTAGGATCTAAGAATTGTAAATTACTAATTATTAAAGATTCTAAATCTGAAATTTGGTTTTATAATTTTTTGTCTAGATACCTTGATTCAACTGATAATACATCAAAAAAGATAATAGGTTTTGATTTAGAATTTAATACTCCACCAGGATCAAAAGGTCAAAGACAAGTTGCTATATTTCAAGTATCATTTTATTTAAAAAAGTATGTTCTAACAATATTTTTTAATCCCAAATTACTTGAATCTAAAACTAACCAACTAATTCATAATTTACTTACAAATCAATTTGTTATGAAAATAGGTCATGGTACAGATTCATTAGATATTCCTGCAATTTATTCCTATTTAGATGATAAAAAAAAAGCTTTAGATTTTACATTGGGGTTATATGATACAAGATTTTTATGTGAATTTGAGAATATAATAAAAGGATCAAAACTTTGTAATATATATCATCTATTAGAAAAATTTCAAGTAGTAGTACCATCACAACTTGCATGGTTAAAATCAAATGAATCAAAACTTGGTCATTTTTGGAATAAAACTATTGATTTAACTAATTTATCTCAAGAGTTAATGGATTATTCAATGTATGATGCATTGTATCTTAAAAAACTTCTAGGACAAATAAAGAAAAGTTTTAAAATAAATGGATGGTCATATCAACTAATAGTACAAACAACTAGACTAGTATTCTTAATTAAAAGAGATATTATTGAGTTTTTAGATCCAACTTTTTTAAATTTGTGTTGGATTCAAAATAATAAACCTACCAGCTCTAAGCTATATGAACTTTTTTATTTATTATATAATCAATGGATTAGTACTAAAACTCAATCAGAAGTATCCATTTTTGCAATTGGATATTTTAAATCCCAGTTACTTAAAGTACTAATTCATGGATTTTATTTATTGGTCTGTATATTATATCCCAGAAAAGTTTATAAATCTTCATCTAGAACTATCGAATACACACAGATACAAGAATTAAAAACATCTTGGAATAATTTAAGAATTAATTTAAAGTTATTTCCTCAAGTATATAAATTAATAATAGATTTTTTAAAATTTTGCAAAAGCAGACTTTAATGTATCAAGTTGTGATTGTACATGAGTATTAGTTTTTGCCCACTCTGTTGCCATTGCTAAAATATTATCTTTTTTAAGTCTAAAATGGTTTGTGATAACATCAGCAAAACATGGTTCTGGATTTATTATTGAATCAATGATAGCCCATTTGATGTTATTTGCTTGAACATCTGCATTGTACTGTGCAGATCTAGCCATTCCCTGTGATGTACCATACGATGACTGATAACCTGGTTCATTAAAATATGGATGATCAATGAAAATAAGACTTTGTATTGAAACAAATAATTGTAACATTGTCGAGTTCTCATTCCATCCCTCTTCTGGTCTACCCGACCATGTACCTAGTAAACTCAAACATACTTTACCACAAGAGTATAAATTAGGATTAAATCTTACAGAACCTTTTCCCGTAGTAACTATTTGAACTTGTGGACAGTTATTGGGATAATCTAAAGGTAAAATCATATCAAATATAAAACATCCATCCTGATATGGTGTATCTTTGGGTCCAGTAATTAAAAACTTAATTTTATTCATTGAAACGTCATCGTATCTAAAAAATACAGAAGTCTCATAATTAAAGGGAAGAGATTTTTTTAAAGAAGATAACTCTCTCATTATTCTTTTTTGTGAATCAAGACTCAATGATTCTATTTTTTGAAGTTTTGGACAAAAGTTTTTAATATTAGCTGATTCAAATTGTAATGCTTTTAAATCATCATAAGTTGAAAAATTATTAGCTAAAACGTACAGTTTTTCTTGAGATAATATTTGATCAACTTGATTTTTTTTATACAAGTCTGTAACACGTAATCCTAGACTACAAATATCTTTATCAGAATCAGATAACTTAATATAATCATCAATAGTAGTTCCAAGTTGTTTAACTAGTTTTTCCAAATTATCTGATCCAGTTTGAATATTTTCAAATCCAATATCTTTAATTTTTTCAAGAATTTCAATTACTAATTCGTATTCTTTTAATTTATTAGTAATTTCAAGAATATTAACATCAAATAGATAGTAGTATAGAATTGTTGAAAGTTTTGATTGGACTAGATCAATAGTTATTTTATCACAGTTTATTTCTAATTGTGATTTAATTAACTCGAGATTTTTAATAATATCTCTAGTTTTTATTTTTTTATCAGAAAGAAATTTCTTCATATCAAATTTTGTATATGATTCATTACCATAACCTATACCTGATGCCATTAATGATTTAGAATTGATATCAGTACTTGTCCAATTAGATAACTTGGTAAAATCTATTTTAAAATCTATTATTTCAGATTTAATTCCAAAAATAGACCATAGTTGTATAACTTGATTATTAATATTAATTTGAGTTATCTCTTGATTGTCAAGTTGTGCATGTTCAGAAAATATTTTAATAAAACCTTCAAGTGTATGGGCTAAAGTATTTGATGGATTCCAACACTCTTGTTTTAAATAATCTAATGAATTAATTGAGAATAAAAATATATCACTAAATTTTGGACTTTGAATAGTAACTTGAGGAGGAAAATAAGGATAGTACAACTTTGGTAACTTAATATTTAAATGTACATCAGAACCAACTAATATTGATGTACTATCCCAACATTCTTTTGTTAGTACTACATCTAAATCAAATATATTAGAACCATTTGGTTTTATATGAATATTTGGATTTGATAAACATTTATAAACTTCTTTAATAATCATTTTTATTATTGAAATTTCACTAAATGCATACTTTTTCATATGTTCATCTACAATAGGTTGTTCTAGTTTTAATGACTTTATAGATACATCTAAAATTTCTTTTTCATTTAATGTATAAATATTTGAAGTTAAATTTAAATTTTCATAAAATGTTCCAAAGTCAGAATCAGATAGAACAAGTTCGACAAATGGATCATCTGATAGTACATCATTTATATTACTTTTTATTGGTTCACACTGTACAATTATATCTGAGATATCATCATGATTATCTGGTGCCATTTTAAAACAATTCTCTAAATATTCTGGAAGCATAGAATCAGATGTATTTTCTGATAATTCAAGTAAATCTGAATCACTAGCTTCAACATCAGATAAAAGTTTAACTTTAATTTCTGGTTTCTCATACTCGCCATAGACAGTAGTATCATCTACAGGTTGCTTGATACCAATTTTTTCATTTAATTCAGTAACTAACTGATTTGCTTTAGAATTAGAAAATATATGTGATGACCCAAAAAAATTTTCAACATTATATGTCTCTTCAGAGACATCTTCTTGAGATTCTGATTCAGATTCTGATTCATCAGGCATATTTTCAATAAGTGTTTCGATTTTAGTTAGAATCTGATATGTATCAAGTTGATCATTTCCATTTATTTCATCAATTCCTTTAATCATTTGTTCATTTGTTAAATTTTCTACATTAATAATATTATCTTTGGGATAATATGTAAATATTACTGATTTGCCTTCTAATTGTGTTTTAAATTTAATATATTTTTCTTCTTGATTTGATTCAAAATCTGTCAAAAATGAATTATAATTTTCTATTTTCCATAAAATAATATGATTTTGTGGATCTAATTTATTATATTCAAGGTTGTAAGACCAATCTAAGATATGTTCCATTTTATTAATTGAAACATTTGTTTAATATATCAAATACAAGTTATTTTCAATTTTTTAATAAAAAATTGAAAATATTATTAATTGGACATTTAAAGTTATAATACAAATATATAACATAAATGGAAACCGAACTATTAGACGTAACTACTACAAATGCTCCTACTCCTAGCAGAACTATTCGTGTTAGTCACGAAGGAGACTATAGTGTAACCGTAAATCATGGTGTAACTCAAGCAGATAACGGTAGAAGATTCCTTGTATTCTCAACTGTAGATGATGCTATCCAAGCCTATGAAGAACTAAAAGTTGGAAATGTTAGAGCATCATATCTTACATATTCTCTCTTTGTCAAGTCTCAAGTTGAACTTGATCAAGATAGTTTAAAGACTAAAGTACTTGCATTAATCTCTGGTGTTAATATTACCTATATGAGAATTGATGATAACTTGCATACTGGAAAGGTTGTTGTTGATCTTCTTACTGATTATCAATCAATTAAGGCTGCATCTACAGATGATCTTCGATTTTTTCACTTTGATCCCAAAAGAGTAAGACCTAGAAGAGATCAAAGATCATCTGATCAAAATGCTAATCAAGGTCAATGGGATCAAGTTCAATCTAGACCAAGAAGAAATAACCAAACTGATCCAAGACCACAAGCTGGAGACAGAAGACAAAGATTTCAGAGTCCTCAAGGTGTAGATGGAGGGCAAAGATTTCAGAGACCACAAGGTCCACAAGGTCCACAAGGTCCACAAGGTCCTCAAGGTGGAGGTAAAGGAGGTCAAAGACCACAAGGTCCTCAAGGTGGAGGTAGAGGTAGAGGAGGTAGAGGAGGTCCAAGACCACAAGGTCCTCAAGGTAGCAGAGGTAGCAGAGGTGGAAATACCAATGTAGTTTAAATTTAATTTATTATAAAAAATAAATTTATTAATATATATTTATTTTTTATAATTAATAGAACATTTGGTAAAATGAGGATCAATTATTTGTTCAGATTTATAAAAATCAGCTATTTGTAATTTAGATATTTCTTTATATTTTGTATATGTTCTAAGAACAGTAGATTCTATATCAGTGGAAACAAAGGGTTTAGTATGTTGTTTGCACTGAGTATATTTTTTTATATCATTCATTGATCCACACCGAGCACGATAATTTTCATACTCGAGAACAACATCTTCAAAATTAGCCAAATCTCTATTTAATTTGCGATTAACTAAATTATGAACTATAAATAACCACCATGTTAGACCTTCTCTTGAATCAAGGTAATGATCAATACAAATATATTTATAAATTTGTGTAAAATAGCTTCTACAAGAAGAACATGGTAAAGTATATCTTAAACTATCAAAGAGAACTTTATAGTTTATTTTATCTTCTTCATCAGGATCTTGTGGATATGCAAAAGTTACAGTATGTAAAAACTTCCATGCAGAGGGGCCCCATTCATTTGCTTGCATTTGCTAATAAATATGATCTAGATATTTTTTATCTAGACCAGATTAAAAATTGATATTTTTTTTATTTAAATATAATTTAAACATATTATATATAATATGTTTAAAACTTTTGCAAGTATTTTTGGAATTGATATTAGTCTAGAACAATCTAATCCAACTGACAAAGTCCAAGTACTATTTGATTATAAAACTCAACCATATATATATTTGCACAGATGCAAACCTATACTTGAAAAAATGATAGAATGTGGATTGATAAATAAATTATCAACATGTAAATCAGTTGAAGATTTTGATTGTCCTGAAAGATTTAATATATATGATATGTCTGATGTTGAATTTGCAAGATCTATGCTTGAAAAAATAAATAATAATCCAGAAGAAATTTCTGTGAGTTCTAATGAAGATTTAACTCAGATTGTTAAAATTATAATGAAAAAATATCTAATGGAAAAATATAATGAAAATAGATCTAAAGTATATATTGAAGTTAATGTCCCTGGAAATAAAAAAATTCAAGTAGTATCATATGCTAATATAAAAAAGACAGATGAACCTAACTTAAAAGATCCAGGGGGATCAATTGAACCGAATGAATCACCCGAAGATGCAGGTGTAAGAGAACTAGCTGAAGAATTAGGGATTATAGTAGATAAATCAAGACTTGAACCTATTAATTTAATTGATTCAGGTCCTAACTACAAATTTAGACTTGTGCTAGATAGTTCAGAATTTACAGACTATATCAAATATGTATCTAAATTAGATATAGACCCAGAAATAACAATGATTTGTATTGTTTAACTTATTTTTATTTAAGCCTTGTTTTCACTTTGTGAAAAAGGTAAATCACCAGTATATCTACAAATTGCATTTAATCCACCAGTTACAGTTGAACATTGTTTATTTATTCCATCAATTAAAATATTTTTTTTATTTTCAAATTCTTTATTATGATTTACAACCTCTTTAATTGTTTTAAATTTAGTACCAAGTTCTTCTTCTTCATGGATTTCTATGCTTGAAACAATAGCAATTAGTTGTTTATATGAAACAGGTTCTTCTAACTTTCCAACAATTTTATAGTACTTTTTTTTACTTATTTCATCTGGTTTTTTATCTATAGTATTTTCTTTAACAAAAACATGAATATTTCTCATTAATTCATCTGCAGATTTTTCTATTGCTTCTTTTGTTTCTTGTTTTTTTGTATTATAATCTACATATGATTGTTTCATACTTTGAATTATATTTGGTTGTACAGAACCAGTATTTACTTGTTGGATATTATTTGCATCTGGGGATGGTTGAAGTACTATAGTTCCTCCTGGTGCAGGTTGTTGAACAGGTGTATTTTTTCCAAACCCAAAATATTTCATACCACCTTGTTGTAAACCACTGGCTTGTCCAATTTCTTTAATTTGTTCATATTTAGCTCTATACTTAAAATATTTCATTTTATAGTATTCTTCAGAGAATTCCTGGGATTGCATATTTATAATAAATAAATAGAAATTATTTTTAAATTAAATTATTTTCTTCCAGTATTTCTTCAACACCTGTAATAGTTCTTTTTTTAATTAAACTATTTAAGTCATCTAATGAATCTCTAGGAATTGAATATTCTTCTTTTATTTCATCTAATACAAACACAACACGATCATAATCATCAGATTTTATTTTATGTATTAAAACTACCTGTTTAATTTTTTTATGGTACTCTAAAGCCTTTGAAGTAAATTTAATTACTGTACCAAATCCAGATGGTATTGTCTGTTCTTCAAGTAGATCATTAAATACACATATATTAGAAATATGTTTCCATAGATCTAGTGTATAGTTCTTACCAAGTCCAAAAAATTTAGAGCTTTGAAATGGTTTAGTAGTGGAATCTTTTTTCCCCATTAGTACACATGCAATTTTTTTAAATCCTGAATTTATTTTTGATTCTATTATAAATTTTATTAACAAATAAATTGGATATTGAATTTCTGTCTGAATATGTTGGGAAGATTGAACTGCTCTCACACAATTATCACACATCTCACAAGACTTAGATACCAATGTCTCTCCAAAATAACTTAGTATAGTTGATCTTCTACAAATATCAGATTTTAAGAATTTTTCCATTTGTCTTATTTGTGATTCTCTAAATCTCTTATAGCTGGGATCTTTAATATCTCTAAGAAGAATTCGATTAATTACCATGTCATCTTTTTCATAAAATAGTCTACATACTGCGGGTAACCCATTTCTTCCTGCCCTTCCTATCTCTTGATAATAAGATTCCATATCACTAGGTGATCCATAATGAACTACTAGTCCAACATTTTGATCTATACCCATTCCAAAGGCAACTGTCGCAACAATCCAATTTATTTTACCTAATGAAAAGTCTTCTTGAGTTTTTCTACGAGTTTCTAAATTCAAACCAGCATGATATACTCCAACTGTACAGCCAAGTCCTACAAGTACTTTTGCTACTTTATCAGTCATATCTCTGGTTCTCACATAAACTATTGAATATATATTTGGTTCTGTTGATTTAACTATTGGTTCAAGATCAAATTTTATATCAGAGGTTTTTGTTTTACATTCAATAAATAAGTTTGGACGATCAAAAGATGAAACTACTTGAATAGGATTTAACAATCCTAAAGTACTTGAAATATCTGTTCGTACTTTAGTTGTTGCTGTAGCTGTCAAAGCCATAATATTTAATGATGGGAGCCAACGTTTTAAACAACTTAAAGCTTTATACTCTGGTCTAAAATCATTTCCCCAAGATGAAACACAATGAGATTCATCAATTGCTATAAATGCAAGTAGATCTGCATTCCATAAATCTGTAACAAAGTCTTCACAGGTTACAAGATACTCAGGTGTCATATATATTAGTTTGTTTTGTTTTTTATCAAGAATTTGTTCTTTTTCATATTCTTTAACACGTGAACCCATATTTGAGTTCATACATATTACTGGAATTGATCTATTTTCTAGAGCAGCCTTTTGATCTTCCATCAAAGAGATTAATGGTGATACAATAATTACAGATTTTGTTTGCTCTAATAATAAAAATGGTAGCTGATAACATATAGATTTACCATATCCCGTTGCTAAAATTGCGAGTACATCTCTTTTATCTTCTAAAACAGATTTAATAATCTGTTTTTGTAAAGGTTTAATTTGGGTATATCCAAACCATTGAGATAATGTCAAATCAATAAGTTCATCCATCGAGTTTATTGAATTAATACAAATTAGGTATAAATTAAATAAAAAAACAATTTTTTTTGGATTTCACATGTTAAATTTAAATCCGTGCATATAGTAATACATAAGCCTGTGTTGCCTCTGATTTAACATGGGTATCTGTTACTTCATGAACATTTGAATCATTAAAACAGAACCATTTAACCTCTTCATTAATTTTTCTTAGTCCATAAGCATAATAATGTCCGCCTTGTACTCCTCCAACATGCATTATAAAACCTTTTAGTACATATGTTGAATTTGGATCAAAAATATTTGTTTGAAATGGTATATCAATTGGATCAACTATTTTTTCAATATGAATATTTGAACACCTGAATCTTTTTAATCCTACAAATATATATTTGGGAAGATTTGTTAGTTTATAACTTAGTCTAAATTCTGATTCTGTCTGATTCATATATAACTCCACACAATCACCAAGTGTTTTACAAGATGACTCTATTGGAAGTGTTAGAATATTTTCATAAACTTGAGATACAGATGGTTTAGAAAATTCTGGATGTGTTGGATTTGTATAATATACTGTTTGTGTAAATCCAAGTCTAAATATTTTATTAATTTCATCTATTACTTCATCTTTTTTTGATTGTTCAATCTGTGATGAAGAAAGAGCTAATTTAATTTGTTCAATAATATCATCTAGAGTAAATGTAAGAAATTCATGAGAATCTTCTTGTGAGAATCCTACATAACTTGTATTTAATAACATATATCTATAATAAAGAATTCGTGGTCCCATTATTTTTGTTTCTAAATTCATATAGTCTTTCCAAGTTTGTGTATACTTTGTTATATCAGATGAATTCAAGTATTTATCACAAAATTCCATAAATCCACCAAGAACACGTGCACACATTAGTAGTTGAACTGATGCATTTAAAAAACATGTGTTGCCAAAATTAACAAGCCCAACATAATTTGTAAAAGAGGTTGATTCCATTTAATTTGAATATAATGTTAATATATTAAATATTATTTTAAGCAATTTTTTTTGTTAATTATATTAATATAATTCAAATTAAATGGAGAGTAAATATTGTAAAGTAACCTATAATACTAATAAAACAAAAATTGACAAGATTAAAAATGTAATCAAAATGTTATGTTCTATTGTTGTTATCTTTAAGAAAATAATACAGTTTATTGATTCAATACAAATAATGATTATAAAATTTAATGATGAAATATTTAATTATTATAATAATATTCCTAGTGTCAAACAAATTCTTTTACAATCAATCCAAGTATGTTATACAAATATTCAAATGTTATTTAATACATCAATAGAATCAATTTATTTACTAAGTTCTACTTCAGATGATATACCTAAACCTGGTATATCAATTAACTATGCAAATACTATTTTTTCTATTAATTCATTTAGAGTAATTTATTCAGATGATGGAATTATTAAATTAGTTGAATATGATTCTGAACTTAAACCAATTAGTATAAATTGGATTGGTACACATTTAAATAAAATAAATCAAATTACATTTAATGATAGATTATCAAAATGTTTTAATAATAATTTGGTAACAATTAACTCTTTAAAGTTAAAATGTATGAGTTTGATCCAGCTAATTAATAATTTACAAAAAATAATTGATATTTAATAGAAGAACTATTTAAAAAAATAGTATTAATATTTAATATAAAATATGGGTAAAAAAACAGCTCCTGTTAAAAAAACAGTTATTGTAACTTCAACAGAACCTCCGAGAAGAGGTACAGAAAGACCATTTGTTTCTGTTATTTGTCCAACTTATAATAGAAGACAATTTCTTCCTAATCTTATTCATCAATTTAATTATCAAACATATCCTCAGCACTATATGGAACTAATTATCTTAGATGATTCACCAACATCAAATGCTGATATTATTCCTAAACAAGGAAATATTAAATATACATATTTGTCAGAAAAATTAATTTTAGGAAAGAAAAGAAATTTAATTAATTCATTGGCAACTGGAGATATTATTGTATGTTTTGATGATGATGATTATTATTCTCCAGAACGTGTCTCTCATGCTGTAATTAAACTGTCAAGTTCAAAATTTCAAATTGCAGGATCTTCAATAATCCATATATTTTATCCAAGACTAGATAAAATTATAGAATTTGGTCCATATGCACCATATCATGGAACAAATGGAACAATGGCTTATACAAAAAAATATTTAAAAACCCATTCATATTTGGATGATAAAACCCAAGCAGAAGAAGCACATTTTACAAATAATTTTTCAGAACCAATGGTTCAATTAGATCCACATAAAGTTATGTTATGTGTTGCACATAATAAAAATACAGTAGAAAAAGATCAATTTCTTAATCAAGGTAAAACAACAACTTTTAAAATGCAAAAGTTTTTTAAAATTAATGACAAACATATGATACAATATTTAAGAACACTTGGAACTAAACTACAACAAGAAGCAAGTCAACAGTTAGTAAATAATGATGTTCCCAAGTTAGTAGAAGATGATGTCCCAGAATTAGTAGAAGATGATGTCCCAGAGTTAGTAGAAGATGTTGTCCCAGAGTTAGTAGAAGATGTTGTTCCAGAGTTAGTAGAAGATGTCCCAGTAGAAAACTTGGACCTTGAAAAAGGACAAATTTATGACCAAGGTGTAGAAATTAACCCACAGATACTTGAACAGTTTAAATCAGAGGATTTAATAAATATATTAAATAAAATAAATGAATTTGGACCTGTTGATTTAGAAAATAATTCAAGTTAAATAATCAGAGTGGTTTAAAATGTTAAAAATAGAGTACAATAAAATTTACAAATACGCGTTAAAAAAAATATATATAATATTATATTATATATGTCAAAAAAAATCTGTAAATTTGATTATCTTAAACCTATTTCATATGACGATCTATTTGATGATCGTAGTAAAAACAGATGCACAGATTACCAACTTGTCTTAGACAAATTGACTGAAGCTAGAAGTGCATTTTTTGGTTTCCAAGCAGGTATTTATAACTTTATTAAAGATTGCACAAAACTTCAACAAAAAATTAGAAATGATATATCAGGAAATGATTTAAATTCATTAAAATATGAATATATGGTTTTACTTAATAACTTGATAACAAACGTTGCTATTTCTTTAAGAAAGAAGATGGAATCTGATCATTTTATTTTAATTAATTTTGAAGTTCCAGTTACTCAGCTTGGGAAAACAATTGATGATATGCAAACTTTACCTGCAACTAATATTATCTTTTCAAATAATAATGGAACTATTGATACTTTAATTACTAATATTCCATCAGTTCTTATTTATTTAAAAGATAACTATCAACTTCAAGTTAAATTTCTTTACCCTAAAACAGTTTCATATAATAATTTATCTTTTGAAAAAACTTATATTAAGAGTTTTAGACCTAAAACATCCGAATCATTTACTAGAAACATGACTCCTGAACTTGAAGTAATTAACTTGAGAGAAAGACTTTATGGATTTAATTCATCTGAATTTGCTTATGATATTTTAGAAGATATTATTAATTATGATACTGATAAATCAATTCATACTCATGGACTTAATGATGTAATTGAACGTTTAGATGGTATTATCTTATCAATTGAAAATACTCACAGAACAATTATTCAAAAGATCAAGACTGAACAACTTGTTGAATCTAATTTATTTACTGAGTCTAAATTAAATTGTCCCAAGTCAAAAAAGTCTAAAAAGTCAAAAAAGGCTAATGATGATAATGATAGTTGCGACTCAGATTCTGATTCTTGTTAAAAATTAATTTAACAATTAAAAAAAAAATAATCTAAACATTATATATATTTAAATAATGTCTAGATACTCTTTTATAGATGAAAATATTAATACTTCAGGAAAGCAATGTTTTTGCATAGATGTTAATTCTAAAAACTCTCCTTTTATAAATGTTAGCCAAGAAACTACAAGTATGACTATACCTGTTTCATCACCTGTTTCATCACCTGTTTCATCACCTATTAATTCACATCTACAAAATATTCCTAAAAAAACAGTAACTTATCAAGAAATTAAACCAGAACAAAATTATTTACTAACTCCTCAAGTTATTGATTCTGCTAGAGAAAAAAATATGATTAATACTATTAATAATTTAATGACACAAACATATTCGAATATTTCAACACAAAAAGATTTTCAAGCATCTAATTCTCCTACAATTGATATACCAAAAACATCTTTAACTGTTGATACAACAAAAGATACTAAATCTAAAATTAACTTAAATACCATGGCAAATGATACTAAAGTTGGAAAAAAAACATATCGCAAAAGTTCTAGTAATTTAAATTTATTTGAAGGGTTTGAAGATAGTTCAAATCCTTCAGGTTGTGATAATGTATGTAAACCTTCAAATAAATCTAAATATACTCGTTTACATTCAAATAAATCCAAACATGCTCGTTTACATTCAAATAAATCTAATTTAAAATCAAATTATAACACAAATGATAATATTTACTTACTAATTATAATTTTAGCATTTTTATTATGTTCTTGGTTTAAAAAATAAATTTATTAATATTTGTTTTATTAACATCTCTAATTTTATTAATATAAAAATCTATTTTGGCTTTTATATTTTGATTTTTGATTTTTTGAAAACAGTATATCCAATAAAGAGTTTTTTTTTCAATATACAGAAAAAACTCAATTAAATCTAATTTTCTTTTTAGGACTAATCTCTTATTTAGTTCTAAATTATATGTTGAAATTAGTATTTTTATCTGTTTAAAATTTTCTCTAAGTTCAGATGAATAAATAGACAACTGTGAATCTCTCATCATAAAAAAATCTTCTATCTCATTTATATCTAAAGTATCCATTATAATGTATAATCTTATAGTAAAGTTAGATATTTTTTATCTTGAGTTATTATAAATATTTATTATGAAAGGTGCTGCTGATGATCTACTAAAAATTTGGTACAATAAAGCACATAAATTAGAAGAACTACATAGAGAAGCTGCTGATTACTACTATTCAAAGGATATAAAATTTGTAATTCCAACTATAATTGGAATTGGTATAGCAGGATCTATTAGTTTTCTATCACTTAGTTTTCAAGAAACTAGATACTTTGCAATAACTACTGGATGTTTAAATCTTTTTTCATCAATTGGATTAATAACAAAAGAATATTTTTCCTATACTAACAAAAGGTTTCAACATAATACTTCATCTAATGCTTATTTAAAAATTAAAAATTTAATTGAAATTCAACTTAATTTAAATAAATTAGGAATGAATATCCCCTATGAAAAAATGATACCAGATATTGGTACACTAATAAATAAAGTTGATAATGATGCACCTATTCTACCACCTCATATAATTATTAATATTCCATGTTTTGACAATATTATTATTGGAAAAATACAAATTCCTTTTACTGATTCTGATGAAAAAGATTTTACTACTGACAAATCTGATAATAAAATTACTATTGAAGAATATAATAATAATAATAATAATAATATATAAATATAATATATAGTCAGATGAAATATTTTATTATATATCCTGTTCATTTATTTGAAGATATTGAACTAATTAAATCTATTGAACCTAATATAATATATTTAATTGAAGATGATAAATACTTTAATTCATTTCCATTTCATAAATCTAAATTAGCATATCATCGTGCAACTATGAAATTCTATAAGGACTATTTGGTTTCCAAAGGATTTGTGTGCAAATATATTGAATCAACACATAAAAAAAAATATTCTTGGATTAAACCAAATGATTTTATTTGGTCTTATGATCCAATTGATCATGGGATAAGAAAACTACTTTATGATTTAAATTGTAAAGAAATAGTATTAGCAGACCCACCTACTTTCATGGAGTCTTTATCAGATTTATATGTATATCAACAGACACACACTAATGGAAAAAAATACTTTCATGATGCATCATTTTATAAATGGCAAAGAAAAAGACTTGAACTACTTGTAGACTCGAAAGGTAAACCTGATGGATCTGCGTGGTCATTTGATAAAGCAAATAGAAATCCCTTTGATACAGATTATGTAGAACCAAAAATTTCAAAATGGACTAATGAGTATTGGGATCAAGCAATCAAATACATAAATAAAACTTTTCCATCTAATTTTGGAGAAATACAAGAGTATTGTTTATTTCCATTAACATTTGGACAAAATAAATCTCACTTAAAAAAATTTATTTCAACTCGTCTTAAAACATTTGGAACTTTTGAAGATGCAGCATCTACTGACGTTATTGGAGGATCACATTCACTACTATCAACTAGTATGAATGTTGGATTAATTACACCTGAGTATGTGATAACACAAATAATGGACTTTTATTTATCACAGTCTAAACCTAATAAAAAAAAATTAATTCAACAAGTTGAAGCTTTTATTCGTCAAGTAATTGGATGGAGATCTTATGTTCGATTTAATTATGAATTTCATGGTCAGGAAATGATTAAAGAAAATTTATTAGATCATAAAAATTCAATCCCAACTAGCTGGTTCACATTTGATCCTAATACAGGATTCGATTTTATTGATGGACTTATAAAGAAAGCATGGACATATGGATATCTTCATCACATTGAACGACTAATGTATATTGGTAATTTACTTTTGCTTATGCAAACAAGTCCTTTAGAAGTATATAAATGGTTTATGGTATGTTTTTTAGATTCGTATGAATGGGTAATGGTCCCTAATGTAATGGGTATGTCACAATATTCACTTGAATCCATACAAATGATGACAAGACCATATTTTTCATCTAATGCGTATATAAAAAGAATGAGTGATTTTAATTCAAAGTCTATAAAATTATCAGATAATGATTACCCATGGGAAAAAGTGTGGAATGGGTTATATTATAATTTTATTTATACACATTCTAAATTATTAAAATCAATATATTCTACTGCAGTCCAAGTTAAAAATTTGAATAATTTTAGTATTAGTGATAGAAAAGAACTAATTGATATTGCAAATCTTTATCTAGACAAGTACATATATGAACTGGAATAATCCTGAAAATTTAATTTCAATATATTTAAATAATACAAATTTAGAATCAGGAGTATCAAAAGTACTTGAAACATTAGATATAAATTCTAATAATATTATTGATGAATATATACAAAAATATTTAGACTTTAAATTAGAGCAAAAAAAAAATTCTACACAAGAATATAAACCATGTATTCAAACACCTCAAACTAATCAAATTAATTTTGATTTTATTGGAGAATTTGATAAATGGGCTGATATAAAAATATATGAAGACTTGTTGATAAATTTAATAAACTTATTTAGATTTATTGGTTCCAAACTAGGGCCAAGTATTATTAAAAATTTAAGATTCAAGAATATTAATCAATTTTCACCTAATATATATGAATTTGATTTTTTTACTAAATCATCTGTTAGACCAAATTTTTTAACTTTGTTAAGATTGTTAGTCACATTAGGTTGTCCTACAAAAATCTTGACAAAAGAATTTAAAACATTCCTCACATTGGGACATAAACCAATTGGATTGATAACATATCCAGAGGTATCAAAACCAGAGGTATCAAAACCAGAGGTATCAAAACCAGAGGTATCAAAACCATTACTTACAATAACATGGAATGTTGATACTGTTGATGAATTTTTTAAAAAATTATATAAACTTGAAGAACTATGTATTGATCAAAATTTAACAACTCAATTTGAACTTGCAAAAAAACTATATTCAAAATTAAAAAATCTTATTATTCAATTAGTTTTAAAAAAAATGTTAAGCCCTTTTATTTCAACTCATAATATAAACTTGTGTTTACAAGAATGTGAAATCAATTTATATGAACAAATTAGAACAAATTTTGCAGATATTTTTGTTTGTGATACATTTAGTACTCAAAACTCTCAGGTTTATCAAATTAATAATTTTATTGACTTTTCAATAAGTCCATCTGCAGATAAGATACAAACTCAAAAAGAAAATTTGTCATATGGGTATGCTGTATTTACTACAGTACAAACATTAAATCTAACTCTTAGTCCACAAAATGTTTTTAATTCTCTAGTTTTAAATCATGAAAAAGGTTCACTTAAACGTGGACTAACTTTTTCAAGTAGAGGTATTTATATACCTGAACTAAATTTGTATAATTTACATCTCAAATCACAACAAGCATATAACAATTTATTATCATTAGAAAAATTTTATTATGGAATTGAGTCTAAATTAGAATCAGGTAATAAAATATTTTTACTTAATTATAATTTTTCATCGAATACCTATACTCAAATATTTGTTTGTGCGAAACTTATTGAAAAATATCCAAGTTTATCATACCAACAAATACATTGGATTATTGATGTGTTATATGAACGAAAAATGTCATTTGATCAAGTACTATATGAGTTATCAAAGGTATCATGTACATTTAATAACTCGTATAGTACTAATATAGTAAACTTAACCCAAGAATACCAAGATGAACTAGTTGAAAAATATACTAATATTTTTTCAAAGATTCCTATTAGTAAATTTATTCAAGGGATAAATTTACATTGGACTAAAAAATTTGAACGAAAAATATGTGAACTAGTTATGAACCAAGCAATAAATATTACTAATAATTTAATAACAAATCCTGATATTATAATAAAAGAATTTTGTTCTCATATAGGACTATACAAACAAATACCAATATTAGATTCAAATACAACTAATTTAATAATATGTGGTGATATAAATATGTTTATTATTTCATCAGGAAATACAAGAATAAAAAAATACTCGTTTAAATCTACTTCAGAAGAAGATATGCCATTTAATCACTTGTTACAAATGCAAATGAATTCATGGGCAAATGATATAATCTTTGCATGTATCTAAACAAGATCGATACCTTCATTTGCAAGATTAGTCTTGATCTGCTCAACTATTTCTTTATCAACAATAGTCTTGATAGCTCCAAAATATTTGGTCATACTGGTTTGATCACTAAGAAATAGTTCAGCAAGTTTGAATGACAACTCATTAACAATATCACCAGTTGATTTCATTAACTCAATCTCTTCAATAATTTTAGGATCATGGTTTTGTTTAGATTCAACATGAGAATCTGCTGCAGCACTGGCATCTCGTCTTTCAATAGCAGACATTGCATCACGGATATAACGTTCACATTTTTCGAATTTATCAATAATAAAAAGTGCAGATGATGGGTCCTTCTCAAGTGCATAGATTTTACCTTTAGCCAAAGTCTCAAGAATAGTTTCTCCTTTATTAGGATGAACTGATAAAAGTATTTGACCAGTTGTATCAGCTGAAACAATTGTTTTTATAGAAAGAATAGAACCAGACCAACAAGCTTGAGTCATAGGTCTGCATCCATCATATATTGAGTCGATCAACTCAATTGGATTGTATCTAGCAGCACTCCATTGGTTGATAATACGTTCAATCAAAGTATTACGATCAGTTTTAATTGCTTGATGTAAAAACATACATACAATCTTTTTAAACTCAAATGGTAAAACTTGAGGGTTCCTCTTGATTTTTCCAATCTCATCAAGAATAGTTTCATCTCGTACAGCTTTTCCACCAGCCAAATTATTTGGTACAAGACCACGGACTAGTTTTTTCCATTCTGGTCCAAGATTAACATAAATACCAGTTGGGGGTCTACGGGGTTCTCTTGGTTTATTAGATCTTGTATCATCAGAAGCAGTGGTTTTATCTGATCTTTCAGACTTGATTGACATCTTATCTGAAATATCAACTTCGGCTTCAGATACTTTACTAACCTCAAAAAATCCAGCTTTAGAATTGAATTTTTGAGGTTTTTTCCTAGATTTTCTAGGAACTGATTCCCAATTAGTTTCTGATTTCTCAGAGACTGATTGGGAATTAGGGGCAAAAGTTTGTTGAATTGAGCTCATTGCAGTAGTTCGTTTCATATGTTAGATAATTATCTGTTTATCCAACAAAAGTACCTTACAAGTGTCTATAAACAATATTTTTTTCAATTTTTTTCAATTTTTTTCGTTAAAAAATAACTATTATTTATACTATATAAAAGTATACTAATGGCTAGCTTTGATAAAGAAATAGAATACTCTACTGAAGATGAAATTAAATCAAAATCTGAGTCCTCAAGTAAATCAGATTCATCAACTGATTCTATTGATTCAGATGAATCAGAATGTATAGACAAGACAAAAGGAGACCATAATTTAGGAGTTATATTAAATGGACAGTATGTGTTAATAGAAAAAATAGGTTATGGAACATTTTCAACAGTTTGGTTGGCATATAAATTTATAGACTCGACAAGTAAACATTTTTATGCAATTAAAGTACAACATCAAGAAGACTATGATGATGGTTTTAAAGAATCCCAATACTTAGAAAAGATAAAAGCCTTAAATTGTCCTCATATAATTTATATGTATGAATCTTTTACTTATATGCCATCTAAGTCTTCATATAAGTATCCACATGTTTGTATGGTTTTTGATCTATTAGTTGGTTCAACTTACCAATTAATCCGTAGAGGTAAATATGAAGATGGTTTACCAGAATCAATTGTTTCTAAAATTATTTTGCAGGTTTCAGTAGCATTAAATGCAATTAAAAATGGATTGAATGCATGTCATACAGATATCAAACCAGAAAATATTTTAATTAAAGGTGTTGATGAACGACTGAAAATGTTTAGAGAACTTTTTTTGCAAGAAAACTTTTATGAAAAATTTAAGGTTTTATGTAATAAGATAGTAGAGGATAACAAATTTAAACTTTCTAATAAAAAACATAAATCCAAATACTCAAAAATTAAGGCTGAACTTAGTAAAAAAATTATTTTCAATATAAATAAATCAATAAATAAAACTATTGGTGAAACTTATGGGCTTAAATCTGATGTTAAAACTATCAATATTGATTCTTTAACAGATATTCAAGTTGTGTTAGCAGATTTTGGTACAATTAAACCTTTCTCAAAAATATCATATACTGATGATATTCAAACAAGATATTATAGAGCACCTGAAGTTATATTAATGTGTGGATATAATCATAAAGCAGATGTTTGGTCTTTAGCATGTTGTGCATACGAGCTGCTGACTGGAGAAACTCTTTTTGATCCTGAGAAAGATTCAAAATACTCTACTGACTTTCATCATATATTTTGGATTATGGAACTATTAGGTGATATTCCTAAAGGAGTAATATCCAAGTCACGTAACTCCAAAGAATTTTTTCACTCATCTGGTAAATTTAAAGAAAAAAAACCATCATTACATCCTTTATCAACAGTACTTAAAGAAGATGTAAAAATTGAATGTAGTGATAAAATAATAAATTTGTTAGAAAAAATGTTATTAATTGATCCTCGAACTAGATTTGATTATGATGATATTATTGGATATATAAATTCAAACTATTAAAAATAAAAATATAATTATATTTTTATTTTTTCTAAAAGGGTTGCTACTAGTTGCACAAAACTTGATATTTCTTGATACTTTTATTTATAAATATCATATTTCATTTGTTTTTTTTCTATATTTACGTAATCCATTCATTTTTGCAACATATACATTCATTATTGACATCATATCTTTTACTAACTCTTCTTCTGGTTCTATTAACTCTTTTTCATTTAATACTTTTATTTCTCCTTCTGAATATTTTGTCACTAACTCCTCTATTAATTCATATCCAAATCTTGTTAATCTATCTTTATAAGCTACTACTATTTCTTTTATTCTTCCTTCTATTGCTAAATGAATTATTTTTTTAATTCCCCTTTTATTTAAATTTAATCCTGATCCTATATCTTCTATTATTAAATGTGTTGGATAATTTTCTATCATCATTGCCTTCTGTCTTTCTAAATCATCTTTTTGACCTTGAGATGATACGCGAACATAACATATACTTAATTTCCCTTTTATTTTATCTATCTGTTCTATTGGATCTATTTGCTCATCTTTATTTTCTTCTAAATATTTTTCTACATTATATAATCTTTTTCCTCCTGGTGTACGAATTGTCTCTATTAAACCTTTATCATCCCATTGATATAATGTTCTTTGATGAACTCCTATTATTTCACTTGCCTGTTTCCCACCAACAAACTTTTTCCTATTTATTTTCATTGTTTTTTTCATTGGTAAGTTTTACTTATTATAATTTATTAATAAAACTTTATATCAACTTTATAAAACTTTATATTAAAATATATAGTTTATACTTAAAAATATAATATATAGTTTATATTAATGAAAAAAAAGAAATTAAATGATTTTCTTTTACAAACTAGAAAATATGATTCGGATTTAAAAACATTTGATCAATTTAAAAATAAAATCATTATTTCTATTGGGAGTAATACATTTATGCAAAAAAGCAAATTCTTTAAAGATTGTTTTAATGATTTAGTTATATCATTAACTTCAAAATTAAATAAATCACAACTATCTAAATTTAATAAAATCAAAAAATATAATCCAAATATTTCTAAATATGATCTTATTAATAATTGGATCATAAAAAATAAGTTTATTAAATCTTTTGATTATATCATTAACAAATATTCTAACTTTTCAAAATTAATAAATCAAAATTGTTATTTAGAGTTTATTGACCATAATGATTTATTTATGTTAATTAAAGATACAAAATGTCAACCTTTTTGGAATGATCAAGTTAAAGAATTAAGTTATAAAATTTTTATGCCAACACTTGATAATTTAGTTCAAATAAATTCACCACAAACCTTTAGTTCTTCAAATTGGTTTGAAACAGTTCATTATTCTGGAATTAATAAATCTGATGATATAATAACTACTAATACACAAGCAATTATATTAAATGAAACTACAAAAACTAACAAAATAAAATTATATTTAAATCATAAACAAAAAATAGCACTTAATAGATTAATGGGAGGTTATAGATATTTTTATAATAGAACAATAAATTTTATAAATAATTATAATAAACTAACAAGATCTACATATTATGAATATAAAATAAATTCAAAAACAAATTCTATAAAAGTTGATATAGATTTAAAAGATATGCCAAATAGATTTTCAATGTATACAATAAGATCAATAATAAAATGTAATTATCCAGATTGGTTTAAAGAAATATCAATGCCATCACATTTAATTGACAAAGCAATTGGTGAGGCTTGTGATAATTATAGTAAATGTATGGAAAAATTTAGAAGAACAAGATTAGCATTTAAATTAAAACCAAAAATAAAAAAAACAAAAATGCAAACAATGAATATTGAGTCAGGAATGGTTGGAAAGAATGGAATTTTTGTAACAATAAAAGATTTAGAGAATAATTACATTTTAAAAAATATTAAATCATCATACAAATTATCAAATATAAAAAATTTAAAAGATAGTAGCATAACATATAATACAAGATTAAATGAATGGTATTTAAATGCAACATATAGTGAAAAAAATAATACAACAAATTTATCAACTAATAAAATATGTTCAATAGATCCAGGAATAAAAACATTTGCAACAATATATGATTTTTCAGGAGTTGCAAAGATAGGAACAAATAATACAAGAAATAAAATAAAGAAGATATGTAGAGAACTAGATATAATACAAAGTAAAATGTCAAAAGCCACATATAACTCCAAAAGAAATTTACGTCAGGCTTATAATCGTAAGCATAAATATTTAGAAAATTTAAAAACAGAATTACATAATAAAACAGTAAGATATTTAACTTTAAATTATGGAAAAATAATTATTCCACCATTTGAAACCCAAAAATTGGCAGAAAAATTATCAAGTTCAGAGAATCGAACAATGATGACATTATCGTTTTACAAATTTTTAACTCGACTAAAAAATAAATGTATAGATCAAGGAAAGGAACTAATGATAAGACCAGAATATTACACATCAAAAACATGTGGATGTTGTGGTTGGATAAACAAAAATTTATCAAATGCAGATGAGTTTAATTGTTCAAGTTGCGGACTTAAAATAGATCGAGATATGAATGGAGCGAGAAACATAATGTTAAGAAATTTAAATGAGAGTTACCTCCTTTAATGCTTTGTAAGTACATCCATTAATGTGACGAATATAGTATAATTATTATATTTGATAAAGAAAGTTGATAATAAAAAGTATCAAGAAATATCAACTTTTATGTAACGGTTAATTGTACTAGCTCATAAGGATAAGCTGAAAGATCTAATTTTGTTTCTGATGATTTATAACCTATTAACAAGTTAGTTTTATTTGTCTTTATTTGTTCTGATAAATCAAATTCTTTTTTATGCTTTGAAGGATTATAAAGAGATTCATTTTCGTTTGGTTCAAGTGATCTTAAATCAACTAAAGTAATTATTTTGTCTAACTTATTTTCTAAATTAATTACTATATTTTTAATCAGCTCTTGAGTTATATTAGGATTAAAACTAGATTTAACAAATTTTAATTTGTGCTCTATGCTAAAAAATTCTAGACTAGCAATTAGTTTAAGTTCAAGATTATCTCCTTTTAACTCATATTCAATACAATAGTTTAGTTCTTTGGAATAACATTTGGTAAAAAATTTCTCAAATTTGTTCAATCCCATTTGATTTGGTAAATCTTCTAGACCAAATAACCCATTATACTCTAAAGCAAATTATACTCTAAAGCAATTTGTATTTGTTCTAATTTATCAAAAATTTGTACTTGCATATATATTAAAGAATTATTTAAACTTTAAATAATTGAAAATTCTACTAATTAAATTTATTCAATATTAAATTTATTAATCAAATATTAACAAATGGAGTGGCTTGAAAGTTATTTTTTACAAAAAGATATAATATCTGATATTACATGGATTGGTATAGGTTCAGCTTCTATGAGAGATTCTAAACCAAAAAATATGCAACAATTTCCACCATGGTTAAATTCAGAGTTTGTTAAACAAGGTTCTAATCTAACTTGTACTTTAATAAATATAGATCCAACATTTGAATCACCTTATTTGCTAACTAAAATTTATCCTCAACTTGTAAAAACATGGACATCTCCAGATGAACTTATTCATGTATTTTCTATGGATAGACTTGAATGTATTTATGTAAATGTTAGTATTAATTATTATAATCAAGTTGATGGTCAGCACGGAGTTATTGAAGATGTTTTAAGGCCATTTGATACAATTAATAGACTAGTAATGTCTCAATACAAGTTATTAGTTTCTGGAATATTTACAGGAATATCGAATAATATAATTGAAAAATATTTTACAGATTTATACAAGTCTGAATATAATTTTTCAACAAGTATAACATATAATTTTATGAATGATTCTAATGGTTCATGTGTAGTAAATTTATTAGAAAACTATCCACTAATTGATTGGGATTCAAACCAAATTATTAAAATTAATCAAATGATAGAAACAATTGGACCTGATATTATCACAGAGATAAAGACAATATTTAATCCTAAAATTATTGGAATAGATTTCAAGTTACAAAGTATATCACTTAATCTACTTGCAAATCTTCCTAATTTAGAAGTATTTTTATATAGAAACTATTTAAATAAAAATTTTGAATCCCATACAAAATTAATGTATTCTAGTTCTAAATTTTCACATATTGATTTGAACTGTTTTGAACCATCAGTATATGAATCTAATATAAATTTAATGAAGAAACTAATATACCAAACATATAGCCCATACATTGAAATTCTTAGAACTTGTGGATTTGATTCTGAAATTCTTGATTTGCTTGATCAGTCTCTTAAAGATATTCCCTTAGATTCTAAAGAAATTTACAACTGGACGAATTACTATAAAAAAATACTTAATTTATTTAACTAAAGATTTAATCAAGATATAAAATTAATTAAATTTATTTATTTATCTTTTATATCTTCGTTCTGAATCAGCATAAACAAATATGTTATTATTTTTAACATATATTAACTAATTATAATTTTATTTTTAAAGATATAAAATTATAATTATATTATTTATTTATATTTTAGATTGATTTTAGATTAACCTAAAATTAAACACTAATTAATTTTTTATCAAACTATTTAAACATAAAAAACTGGTTTATTAGTCTGATAAAAAACACTTTTTACTAAAAAAACCGGGTAAAAAATTTTCCCTCTGAAGGTATAAAATTTGCTCACTAAAAATAGCTATTCGTATACGAAGAGCTATTTTATGATGTAGTTAGATATTATTTTATATTACTGATCTCCGTATTCTTGCTCACTTGACTTTTTTGTAATTTTTACTATATAATTATTTTAATTATATATCTATTTTTTAATCTATTAAATAATAAAAATTATAATAAATATTTTTTATCTCCGTATTTTTGCTCACTAAAAATCACAAAAAATAGAGTTTCGAATACGAAGATCAATATAAGATAGTTATTATTTAGATAAAAATTATTTTAGATTATATGTAAAATAAAATAGATATGAAAAATAAATAATATATATTTATTATTAAATAGTTTTATTATAAACTAATACTATATTACAAAAAATAATTTTTATTTTTATATCTTCGTACTTGAACAGTCTAAACATAAAGTGTTTAAAATCATATGTGTTGTAACTTTTATAATTTTATATATTGAGATTTATTTTAGTTAGATTTATATATTGCGATGTTAATAAAGATTATAATAATATATATTTCTTTGTCGCTAAATTTATAACTGTTAAAATGCAAAAATAATGTTTTAACAGATAGAGAAAAAAATGTTTTTACCAAAAAATCAGGGTAAAAAATTTTCCCTCTGAGGATATAAAATTTGCTCACTAAAAATAGTGTTTTGTATACGGAGAGCTTATTGTAAATCAAAAAAATATAAAAAAAATAATTTGTATCTCCGTATTTTTGCTCACTTAACTTTTTTGTAATTTTTACTATAAAAATATTTAATTAATATATCTATATTATAGTCTAAAAAATAATAAGAATATTTATTTATATATTTTAATCTCCGTATTTTTGCTCATTAAAAATCACTTAAAAAGCTATTTCGAATACGGAGATAAAAAATAGATGAATAATTTTATTCAAAAATATTTTAAAGATTACAATAAATATTTTTAAGTAAAAATGATTTAAAAATTAATAAATAATATGTATTAATAGTATATATGGTATATTATAAGTGTTTATATTGTTTTAAAAATAATACTCATAAAACAGTACATAATAAACATGAAAACATATGTGAAATTAATTTTAATCAACAAATAGAAAAATATAAATTATATAATAAAATGAAATTGATGGAAGATTTTTTTGCAATAAATACAAATACAAATAAAAAATTTTGTTGTAATAAATGTGAAAAAACATATGATTCTTACAATGGTCTTAAGAGACATATAAGAATAAATAAATGTTTTTTTGAACAATCTATAGTAAATAATATTGTAAATAACACAACAAATATTCAGAATCAAACTAATACAAATAATTCTAATACTTTAAATTTAAATATAAATAATAATATACAACTAGTACCATATGATGATATTAAATATGATTTTATGAAACCTAGTGTATTAAGAAATGCATTTGAGATTCCAGGAGAAGCATTCCAGAGCATAACAGCAGATACATTTTTTAATCCTAATAAGAAAGAAAATCATGTTATATTTTGTCCTAATTTAAAAGATGGTCAAATTCATGTTTATAATGGAAATAAATTTTCTGGTGATGGATGGGATGTTGTTGAAAAAAAAGATTTTTTTAAGCAGATGTTAATTAAACAAATGAGAACATTAGAAAAAATAAAGCAATGTAATGAATTAGACGATAATCCACTAGAAATAAATAATATTATTGGATTTTCTAATCTTTTAAGAGAATTTAATTCAAATAATGATGTGATAAAAGAATATACAGCTAAATTAAATACTTTATGTTATAAAAATAATCCTATTATTAAAAAAACAAACCTAACAAAATCTAATAAAATTTTATTCAAATAGTTATTTAAACAAATAATAATTTATATTATTATTATGGAATCACATCAAGACTATTCAGAATGGACTAATGAAACTATTGATCAGTTAGTTTTATCTGAATCTATAGAAGAGAAAATGAAAGCTGATCAATTATATAAATATATTGAATATAAATTTTCAAATCTAAATTTAACTTCTAATACATATCCTTTGATAAATTTAGTTGTATGTTATTATGGATTAACTGAATCTAAACCAATTGAAGAAATAAAAGAAATTATCAGTAAAGACTATGGAATTGAATTTGCAAATTCAATTAATAATATTTCTAATGAAAAAATTTTAGCAGGATTAACTGTTGGGGCTTTTGTTTTTGGTGTATTAAATCAAATGAAATCAAATGAAATAAATAATATATTTTATAATAGTTAACTGAACTATTATTAATGCCAATGGGTTTTAAGGCCGATTCTGGTACTAGTATTAAAAGTAGTTCTAACATTTGGAACAAAATAAGTTTGTCCTCCTCCATAATTAGTATTAGTATTAGAATTAGAGGATGGTGTAAGGGAAACATAATTTCCACTTCCACTTCCACTAGATTGGTTGTAATTGTACGCAGCGTTTAGCCCTTGTACATATGTGGTAGGAGTGACCTGCAAAAGTTTATTTGATGTATCTGGTGATTGATTCATTTTTAATATAAAGGTCTATCAATACTAAAAGTATAGTAAAAATAATTCAATTTTTTCTGTAATTGAACTTTTTGGACCTTTAAACAAAAAGCAAAAGATATATAATAATGTAAATAATATAAATTTAAAATTTCAATTTTTTTATAGCTATGATTATTATATGCCAATAACTAAAGTATTTACAGATGGATCTACATTAAATAATCAGGCTGCTAAAAAAGGTTGTTCTTATGGAGGATATGGTGGTTATATACTATTTTCTAATGGTGATGAACAGATGTTTTCAGAACCTCTTGAAGGGGATAAAATAACAAATCAAGTAGCAGAACTTGCAGCTGTAAAACATGGTCTTTCAATTGTACTTCCAATTGTACCTAAAGATTTAATATATGTTTATACAGATTCTATGTATGTGATAAATATTTATACCAATTGGATAAAAAAATGGATAAATGATGGATGGAAAAAACCAGATGGTAAACCAGTTGAAAATGCAGAATTAATACAAGAAATTTATCAATTAATTATCGAGTCAAATGCTAAAGTATTTTACAAGCATGTACGAGCACATCAAGAGGCTCCATCAGACAAGGAATCAGAAGAATATAGAATTTGGTATGGAAATTCAAAAGCAGATGAACTAGCAGTATATTCTGCAAATATATCAAAGGAAAGGAGTAAAGAAATATCTCAGTTGGATAACCAAATAAAAAAAAAGGTAAGATCAAAAAAAAATATTATCTAGTATAAAAATATAATAAAATGAATTTTTTAGAAGCTTGTTTAGAAAAACATTATTTGAGAATTTTAATATTTATGTTTTTGTTAGGAGCAACTTATTTATATTTTGAAAATAAAAAAAAAGAAAGACTAGATGATATTACTGATGAAGTTAGAGATTGGTTTCCTTTTTAGAGATTAACTTCTTGAAAGTTCAACAAATAAGTCTCAAAAATAGATCTATACTTACTAAATCTGTAACAGCTATACTAGAAGTGGTAAAGTTCATGTTGTATTAGAAAGTGTAATTAACTATATTGAACATATTAGAATATTTATATTCTGAAAATTTGTTATGTGCATTTGATATAATTTAAAAATTTAAGAATATAAATATAAAAAAAATATATAGAAAAATATTTTTTGTATAGTTATAATATATATATAAATGGACTATAATTACAAAGCTCCTCAATCTAACTATGGTTATAACAACAACTCTCCTGCATATACTTATAGTGCTACCCCAAGTCAAGCTATCCACTCAGCACCTTCAGGAAATGTGACTCATAGTGAAACTATGGGTACAACTGTTGACAATTTAGCAGCCACTGCTACTGGTGGTGTCAACTACATGTTACAAAATGATTACATTCGTGTATTTATTTTTATTGTTGCTACTGTATATGCTGGTTATACATTATTACCTATGCCTAAAAATCTTAAGAAAATGTTTACTAATTCTGAAATTTTCAAATACTTTATTCTATTTTTCGTAGCTGCTTCTATGTTACATCCTCTAGATAATACCAAACTTAAAATTTGTTTGGTTGTTCCTGTATTTATTTTATTAATGTTTAGATTAATAAGAAATAAATCTCAAGGAAAAAAACTTTTCCACGGTATTGGATTTAGATCTCGTGATCAAGACTGCAGTGATTCTGAGTCAAGATCTAGTTCTAGATACGAATCAAGACGTAAATCAAGACGTGGATCAAGCTCTGAATCAGAAGGCTCATCAGATGTTAGAACTCGTCAAGAAAGAAGAATGGGAGAACAAAGTGCTGCAGGTTCAAGTGGTGTTGGTTTAGGCGCTGTAGCTCTAGCTGGTGCTGCAGGTGCAGGTGTAGGTTCTCTAGCTGGTGCCGCAGCTGTACGAAAGGGAAAGAAAGATAGAAAATCAAAGAAGGGAAAGAAGGGATCAAAGAAGGGATCAAAGAAGGGCAAGAAGGGAAAAAAGGGATCAAAGAAAGGAAAAAAGGGGAAGAAATCAAAGGGATCTAAATCTGATTCTGTTAAAGGAATGACAAAGGCTGAACATTTTTCATTTGTTTAAAAAAATTATTTAAGTAAATATTTATTAATATTTATTTTCTTTTTATCGCTAATCAAATACCTATCAAAACTTTTGATAATTAATTGATTAATTTTTTGTATAGATCGTGAATTATTCGATTTATGAGACCATATCTTGTCTTTTGAAATAACTAATTCTATATCAGTAATTCCAGGATATAATTCAGATATTATAATAAAATCAACATAATCAGATGGTATATATCGATGAAGTTTAAATTCTATTGTTAAATCAAATGTCATTATTTTTAACCCATTCCAATAATAGTGCATTGATGGATCTAATGCTAGAATAAAATCATCTAATGGTGGGTAATTTGATTTATAAAAATCTTCATTTGATTTAGTCCATGAATCTTTCCATGCAATTGTTCCAGGCATTCCTGAATCTGCAAATGGTAATTTAGTTTGATCATTAAAAAAATCTGTATATATTTTGCTTACTAGTTCTTGTTCTCTTAATGTATCAACACCAATATTTATAAAGATAGAATCAACATCAGCTGATTTTCTAATTCCTGTTGTTAAAAATGATGATCCTGTTAATAAAATTAGTCTTTGGGATTCTAATGTATTTAAATTTTTTATTTGCCAGTTTTTAAATGCATTTAATCTTAAATAAGATGGATAAAATGTAGGATCTAACCAATTAGTTAAAACTCGTGATTCTAAATTTATTAGTGTTTGTTCATGAAAATATGTTTGTGCATATTCAATTGATTCATAAAAAAAATCATTAATATGAATTGTATCGGGAAGTTCAACATTTTCATTAGGATTATTTTGAAGTATAAGAGATTTAATTAGTTCTCTAATTTGTGTTTTAAATGTTGAACCTGTACCTGATATAGGTAATCCATTAATATTTTCAAATACAATAACATATAATTTATTAGTTTTATTAAGATTAAATTTGCTATATAGTAGCTTGGAATTAATAAATTTTAATTTACGTTCAATTGATGGTTTTGTTAAAATAATTTTATTGTACAAATTAGATATTAAATTTTGAGCCCCTAAATAACTTAGTTCAATCTCTTTACATGCAATAACAATACCATTTAACTGTAAAAAATTAATTATTTTATCTATATAAAGTGTCGAACAAGGCCATACAGTTAAAATAAAAGTCTTGGGTCTATTTGATATATATTGTAATAAAACTTGATCTCTTAGTTTATAGTCTGGATATGTTTGAGATGAGTATTTAATGATTGTTTTTCCATTCATTTTGTTAGCTTCGCCAAGTGTATTAGATAGTGATGAATTTGAAGTACTAACATTTAAATAATATTTTAACATATGTTCAATTGGTTTAGAAAATTCGCTTGGACCAATTTGAATATATGGTTCTGGTTCATAATAACAACAGTTTTCTTCTAATTGAAATGATAAATATTTAGAATGAAGTTTAATTTGTTCTTCTGACAAATTATATAAATATGCTAATTTTTTAGTGTCCATTTGGTATTTATAATATATGGAGAAAAATTTAAATATAAATATAATTTAATGACATTTGTTTATATAGAACCTAGTGAAAATCTTTTAAAAAATCTATCTGAACTATATATTAAATATATTAATGTTAGACAAATATCGTCAGATGAAACTAATCTAGTTGGTTCTATAAATTCAAGAGAAAAAACTAATAAATTTAATCTTCTATTTGATGATATTAATGAAAATATTAATATGGCTAATTTAGATAATATTAATAGTATACTTTGTACTTACCACAAACAAAGATACCTTGATGGTTTAAAAGAATTAAAAAAAGATAATAAACAATATTTTGAAACTGTAAAAGATTATAAAGATGAAAGACCTAAAAAATTGTTTAGTACAAAAATAGAATTATTTGAACATTTAATTAGTTTTGTAGGCACATTTACATATACTAGTCTTACAACTAGTGATAAATGTAGAACTAATTATTATAATGCTTTAATTACTCATTTACAAAAAATAAAAGATATTGTTACAGAAAGGGCAATACCTTTAATATACGAAAATATTAAAGAAGATATTAGTCAAGTAATAAATGCACAGAATATTGAAAAAATAAAAGAAAATAATTTGGTTTTATTAGAGGATAAATCTGCGGTATCTACTCAATTATCTAAAGAATTAGAAAAACATATTATTGATTTGTTAGAAATTCCTGAAGAAATAACAGATGATGAAAAATATTTGTTATCACAACTAGAAAACAAATATAAAGAATTTTTATCTATTACAAATCAAACTTTTACTCAAGAAATTAAAAATAAAATAAAGAAATCTGTTATTCAACTAGTTCTTGCTGAAATAAAAATACAAAAAAGACTTAATTTAAAAAAAAAATTATTAGTATCAAATACACTAACTAAATTTTTTGTAAGAGAATAAAGACTAATCAACTTTATAAATACTAGTTATTTTCTTCCAAAAACTATTTTCAAAAAATCTTTTATTAGTTTGAAGTAAATGAATTAATGAATCTAAAGGACCTAAATAGACATTTGTTATAAAAATACATTCAAATATTTCCAATAAAACCCAATTATCTTTAAAATTGAAATTAATTTTTCCAAAATATTCAATAAAAATATCTTGTATTTTTCTTAAACTATGTCCAGAAGCTATACTACTTTCAATAATATCATACAAAATATATGTTTGATCATTATTTTTAAAAATATGTTCAAATACTCCTCTGATAATTTCATCATTAATATTTTTATAATAATTATATAAAATCCATAAACAATTTGAAGAAACAAGTATATTTGACTTGAGATTAAAAATATACTCTTCTTCAAAGTTCTTTATAAATTTTTTTATATTACAATACTTAAAAGTGTTAATATTATCTAATATAAAATATTTTATTTCATTTGGAGTTAGCAGTTTGTATTTAATAAAATGTTTAAAAAATACACATTTTATTTCAGGACAAGCTGAACCTTGCATATCAATTAAATAATTTTTTATTTGAATATAATGATTTTTTTTTAGTAAATTAACAAGATGATCATATTCTGGATCTAAATGTTGAAAAATAGTTTGAATATGTATTGAATCTAATTTAAAATTATTAATCAAATATATTAAAGTCTTTTCTGGTATACTAAATTTAGATGTACATGTAGATCTAATAAAACTATTTGTAATATTTGTTTTATAAATTGTTAATTCTGGAATATTTAATTTAAATTTTAAATTATAACTAACAATTGATTCTATTGAAAAATCACTATAAAAATTATTTGTAGCTTCAATAAATTTATCACATAACTTTTGATTAGATAAAATTATATGAGATAATTCTGTTTTAAAAAAATTAGTTAAGATAGTACTTAGTCTAATTAAATGATAATTACAATTTTTGTTATATACTGTAAATATACAACCAAGAAGATCTAATAAAAAATTTCCAGAATTACATAACTCGGGGATTTCTTCACATACAGAAATCAATCTATAAATTTTTTTTCTTGTTTTATCTAGATTAAATTTAAAATATCTTACACATTTTGGCAAATGTGTAACTAATATATCTTTGTTAATATATTTAGATAAATACATATCAATTAAACAATCCCAACGATTATATTTGATTGATAAATATAATAAATGATCTATTGAAGATATTTTATTTATTAATAAAACTGTTGGAGAAATTCCAGATTTAATAGATAAATCTGCATATTTATCTTTTTCATAAAAACTCAATCTTTTAATAATCTTTGTATTTTTTACTGAGTTATTCCATGATAATTTAATAATTTGTGTTAATCTTTGTGATAAATTATGTTTGGTATAATAACATTCAATATACTGATCTAAAAATTTGTTAGAACATTTTGACTCAATTAGACAATTAAGAATATAAACTGTCCATAAAAAGCTATTAAATTTTAAATTCATATATTTGATAAATTCTAAATCTTCAAAGTACACAAGTAACTTTATATAAAAAATATTTTTTACAAATATAATAGGGGTTTTTTTTAGTTTGCGTATATTTTTTATATTTGTAAAATTTATTGTTTCCATTTGTTTAATAATATTCTATATATTTATTTGATCTATTTTTACGCTTATAAAATTTAGAGTATTTGCTACCCAATCCATCATTGCAGATTTATTAATATATTTAAAATAAAATTTACGTGCATTTGCTGCAATTGTTTTACATATTGCTTGATTATCTTTACACCATTGAATTTTTTCTTTTAAATCAGATAAATCAGATTTAATAGGTATATAATGAACCCATGGTACTAGTAAGTCTGAATACCAAATTTTATATTTAGAATCAACTTTTAAAATAACTGATCCAAAAGCAAGTTCTGCAGATAATCTAAATGCTGTTACAGATCCATCAATATTTAAAACATATTTATATTTAGACATTGAAATAAATGATATTGGATCAACTGGATCTATTCTTGTAGGGTAATGAATTGGTTGGTTAGGTAACTTAATATCATTAAACCATATCTTAGTTATTCCAGCATCCAACTCTTCAATTTCTTTTAGTTGTGATAACTTGTGTGCTAGATAACGTGCAGACGTTCTTTCATCATATCCACAATCAGTTGTAGCACCTCGGAATACAACACGATCTATTTTTTTATCCCAATCAACTTCAATTTCATTTTCAAAATCTTTGTATTGATCTCTACACATCCCATAAAAGATTTTTTGAGATCCAATCTCCCAATCATCAACAGTTGGTAACATTATATCTTGAAATCCATTGGTAGAACTCATAGAACAAATAGGAAGAAATTGTTTTCCTAAATACTTGGATTCTAATGGTATATTAGGATCCGAATATAGCTGATCATATGGTTGTGTATAGTCAGACTTGAGTACAGGAAAATCTCGATGAGAAATAAAAAACTCCACATCCCTAACTTTTCTATTAGATAATGTTTGTTCAAACATATCAATATAATAAGATGCATTAATTAGTTTATAGTTACGAGATGATCTTGTATCAAGTACACAATTATCAATTTCCCATTTAGAAGCATCAGGTTCCCAGTTAATATATTTAGATCCAGTTTCTCGAGCCTTAGTTCTATTATATTGATACCAATTAATTCCAGATGGTAAATGAATTAAATGAGACCAGTTATTTTTAAAATTTTGATTATTAAAAGGTACAAACATAGTTAATTTATTAGATTTAATTTGTACATATATACCAAATTTTATTTTAAAGAAAAGATATTTTAAAGAATTACGAAAAGCCTGCTCTCTATCAATAATTTTATATGGTGGATTAGAAAAAAGTTTTATAAGATTGTTACCAGATAAATCAGTATTAATTTTATCTGTATCTAGTAACGATCTTATAGAACCTTTTCGTTGTTTAATTAAATATTTTTTAAGATCAGATTTATTCCCACAAGTAAAAATAACTTGTTTAAATGATTTATAAGATGGATTGTGTTGATATGTTGTTTTTTCACATTTATCTTTTGAATCAAAAGTAGATATTACAGTTTTAAAATTCATTATCTATAGGCTAGATTATTATTATCTTTAATAAAAAATTATTCAAAATAATTTCAAGTGGTAAGTCTTCTAACTCGTATACTTCACGCTGTGCTAACTGTTTCTTTGCAGAGATTAAATTATTATCTAATTTAACACCAGATTCTTCTTCAAATTCTCTATAGGCACATTCTTCAGAAGTTTCTCCATACTTAATTTTTCCTTTAGGAAATGATAAATTTGAATTTCCAATAGTTTTACCAATAAGTACATACCAATCACAGAAACTATCATGTGAATATAAAATATAGTTGTAAAATTCTTGGATTAATTTTGAATTATCAGAAAATAATTTTGTTTGATTAATCTTATAAAAACAAAGATTTTCCATTTCATTCGAATCGATAAATTTTAAATTAGAAATACCAAATTTAGATAATAAGATAACACCACCATTTAATGTTTTTCTTTTATTATAAGTACATAGACATTGATCATTAAAAAGATCAATGTCTTTTTGTAAATAAGCTTCTGAAGTATAAATATAATATCTTTTTTTATATTCTTGCATTTTATAAGGAGCAACAATTATTTCTTGCGAGTTCATTGATTTTTTTTTATAATATGAACATTGGCAATCTGCTAAATGAATTTTTACTGAATATGGAATAACATAATTTTTTGTAATAGTCATTTGAAAAATAAATAATATATTAATCTATTTGATCTAATATACTATATAAAATAAATTCAATTTTTTTAATTATTTGGTTCTGGATTATAATTATAATTAATTATTAAATTTTCTGTAGGTCCTATATTTATATTATTTAAAATATTTGGAAATAGTATTTGAACTCCACTAGGACCAGGAGGATTTGCAGGACCAGGAATACCAGCAGGATTCGCAGGACCAGCATTTATATTATTTCCACTAATATCTAAATTATTTGAAGTATTTACTTGTTGAACACTTGAATTAATTACTTGACAAATATTTGGTTTTTTGTATTCCCATTTTTTATTATCAAGTGGACAAGAATTTTTAGTCTTTGTCCATTTTTCAATACAATGTAAATGATAAATATGTTCACATAAACCCATTACACTAACACATTCGCATGCTGATCCAGAACATTCAACACATGATTCTAATACAGAATTTCTACAAATAGGACATTCATCATTTATAGTCTCTAAATTCCAACATCCTCTCAAACATACAGATTTAATTGCTATTGTACTCATTGTAAAGTTATTATTTGAACTATAATGAGAATAATCGTTCAACTAATTATTTTATTCAATTTTTTCAACTGAGTTTATCTTAATTTTTAAAATAAAAAAGTTGATATTTTAACTATTTAAAAATAGATAGATATATTTAATTAATTAAATGAAAAGACAAGAAAAACCTCAAAAAACCTGGGTTGAAAAATATAGACCTAAAACAATTGATTCAATTGTTCAACAAAATGAAATTAAGAGTTTACTATCGAATGCATTTAAAACAAAAACTTTAACCCATATGCTTTTACATGGACCCCCAGGTACTGGCAAAACTACAACTGCTTTAACTATATCAAGATATTTTTTTCATTTAACCGAAGACCAATATTCTAAAATAAAAACAACCAAACCATATGAAATTTTAAATGAGAAAATTATGAAAGAACGAGTATTAGAATTAAATGCATCAGATGATAATAAAATTAAAGTAGTAAGAGATAAAATAAAGAGTTTTGCAATGAGTTCCGTAATTGATTATGAAGGTATTGCTAATTTTAAAATAATTATTTTAGATGAAGCAGATGCATTAACATCAGACTCACAATTTGCATTAAGAAGAATTATAGAAAAATATACAGATTCTACTAGATTTATATTAATTTGTAATTATGTAACAAAAATTATTCCTCCATTAGCATCTAGATGTATGAAGTTAAGATTTCAGACAATATAAACTGATTCACTTGATTTAATTATTAAACGAATAGGTTCAAAAGAAAATCTTAAAGTTCCAGATAATTTTGTTACTAGATTAAATTATATAACGAAGGGAGATTTAAGAGAATCAATTAATTTGTTAGAACGAGTTGCTTTTATTGATTCAAATCTTTCAACTCTAACATTAGATGAAGTATCAGGGCAAATTTCAGAAGATTTTATTAAAAATTTATGGTTAAATTTAATAAATCCATCAATACAAGTTGCAAATATAATTGCATATGCTGTTAAATTTAAAAATTCATCATATTCGTCATTAAATTTACTTGAAGGAATATTTTCCAATGTAATAAAATCAGATCTACCTGATAAATCTAAAGCCATAATAATAATTGAGATATCTAAAATAGATTATTATTTAAATGAAAATGCAAATGAATATATTCAATTAGTCAAGCTATTTGGATTAATTAAAACAACATTTAATTTAACAAACAATTTATAGAATCAAAATATTTATTAATTGATTCAATTGAATATATTTGATTAGTTAAATCTAAAATTCCAATAGTTTGTTCTAATTTAGATTTTAATTTTGGTATTCTAGATAGAAAATTTTGATAGGTAAATAATTTAACAATTGTTTCCGAGTCAATATTTGGTTGAATTGATTTAAATATATTTGACAAGTTAAAAAATTCAGTATTAGATTTAATTGTGTTTTTTATAGATTCTATTGATTCATCTCCAATCCATCCAAAAGATTCGTTCATTGATACAATCAATTGTTTTATTTTGACAGGTTTGATTAATCTAACAAACACGCATAAGTTCTCAAATTCTTGAATATTTTCTTTATTAATACATTTATTTAGAACTTCAATATGCTCCAAGCCTTTAATATCTTTTTTTGTTTTAAATTGCTTACGCATATTTCGGCGTGTTATTTCTTGATATGTGTTAAAAATAAAGTTAGAATTAAATATATTATCTTGATCAATCCATTGTAAAAAATGTCTTACTATCCAAATTCTAATATCATGAACTGTATGAAGATCAGTTTGATTCCATATACTATCTAAATCTAATTTTTTAATTGTTTGAATTATCCAACATATTGTTCTGATACCTGTGTATGTTCCACCTGTTTGTATCAGATTAGAAATTAATCCAAGTAATACATGTGCATATATCCCATACATAATAGGTTTGAACAAATAGGGATTTTGAGTTATACCTGTACTAACAAGTTCTTCAGTATATCTTGAACTATAAATCCAATGATATTCATTTATATACAATGGAATTATTGAATTACCTGAACCAATTATAGATCCAGAAATTAAACTATCAAGAAATTTACCATTATCTAATCGTGAATTTTTTTTCCAAAAAAATTCATGTCCATCATATATTTGATCTCTTCCAATTAATGTATTTGTAACTTGTACTTTAATTGTTTCACTAGACCATCCCATTCTATCTGAGTATTCTGATTCTATTTTAACTAACAAACCTAAACATGATTCAGACAAATATTCATCATACCAATGTGAAAGTGATATAGGAGATACAATTTGATCTACAGATTTTATAAAAAATTCGTTTGATTCTAAGTGTATTAGACTAGTAGGTTTAGATTGTTCAAGTTTTGTTTTAGTTGATCTAATTCTATTAGAAACAAATGTTTTTGATTGTTTGGTTGCCATATGATTTGGTATTGATATAAATGATCTTAAAAATAAATTATCTAATGGATTTGATTTTTCAAGTTGTAAATTCATAATATTATTTTGATAAAGATTAAATATGATATTTGTTGAACTTACTAATTCATTTAGTTCATCAATTTCTTTTTTAGGAATTAAATTCAAGTAATTTAATGAGTGTAAAAACTTTTTTTTAATATATGGAAAGGATTCTATTGTTATATCAGATATATTGCTTTTTAAACAAATAAATTGAGAATATAGATCAGGTTTATAATTGTATGTTAAATCCACATGATATTCTTTGGATTCAAAACCTATAAATGACCATTTAATCCAATTAATAAAGTTACTAAATATTTTACTAGTTTTAACAAATAAAACTATATCTGAAGAGTTTAAATTAAATTCATAAATTTGACTAACTAAACTTTCCAAGCTATAATTTGTTTGAAAAACTTGCATTTTATATTCAAATATTTTAGATTCTATTTCTTTATCAGAATTGAATGGTGTAACATTACACAAACAAATATTTTGACTTGTTGATTGACATAATTGGCTTTCTATTTGCTCATTTGAAATTAAAATTATAACATATAAGCTATTTGGATCTACACATATATATTCTAAAATAGATTGAAAATTATTTATACTAAAATTTGAACTATAATTCGGAGGATTAATTTTATTAGAATATATAACTTTTTTAGGTTCTGATGTATATACTATTTTATAATCTAGTAATTTACTTGTGATTTGATCATAAAAATTTTGTTTTTCCATTTCTGCAGTATTATGAAATATAATTACATGCTTTTTTAAAACTTGCGGCCTATTTATTCTTATTATATAGTCATCTTGATATACTGATTTTGAATCAGAACTATAATAACATCTTGATATCATGATTTTGATAAATTAATATTATAATAAATAAACTAATATAAAATTCAATATTTTTACTTGAGTCAGCCTTTTGTGGTACCTCAATTAAAAATTCAATATTTTTACTTGAGTCAGCCTTTTGTTATTAACAATGCGTGGTACCAACAAATAAGTTTATTTGCATTTTTCTTGTCTGAATATATAGCATTTTTATTACAAGGAGGACTAGTATGCTGACATAAACATATTTCTGTTGTTTCTAATCTTTCTAAATCATATGCTCTAAATCTAGATATTTCACTTCTCATTACTTTTAAATTATCTGGACTAAACTTTTCAAGTGTTTTGTCAACACTAAACTCAAAATCTATTTTTGATGTCATTAGATATATAAGCTTATATATCTAATATATCTAATTACTAAATAAAACAATTTTTTTATAACAATTTATTTATAATAAATCAATACTAGTTTTCATTCCTTTAAGTTTAGGTTTTCCCCAATACTTATGTATACCTTTTTTTTTAAAATATGATGATTGTTCTTCTTTAAATGATAAAAATTTTTTCTCTTCTTCTTTTGTATATAGAGGAGGTTCACTATTATCTTTTTTCTTTTCTTTTTGTTCTTCTTTAAAATCTATTGAATGACCCCAATGGAAACATTGAGATGAATTAGACTCGTATTCTTTACTTTTTTGTCGCGCTTTTCTTAGTAGTTTTTTTGGTACTTTTGGGATTGGGATCTTCATCATCATCTTCATCATCTTCTGGATCTTGTTCAGCAACTTTTTTAGCTGCTACTTTTTTAGTAGCTGTCTTTTTAGTAGTCTTGGGAGGTGCTGGTTCATCTTCTTCTTCATCATCTTCAACAGGTTCGGGCTTTTTAGCTGCTACTTTTTTAGTAGCTGTCTTTTTAGTAGTCTTGGGTGCTGGTTCATTATCTTCTTCATCATCATCAACAGGTTCGGGCTTTTTAGCTGCTTTTTTAGTAGCTGTCTTTTTAGTAGTCTTGGGTGCTGGTTCATCTTCCTCATCATCATCTTCAACAGGTTCAGGCTTTTTAGCTGTCTTCTTAGTTGTCTTTGGTGTTACCTTGCTAGATTTACTTGTCTTGGTAGATTTCTTTACTTCATCATATTCAGGTTCTGAATCATCAGATTCGGAAACATTTTGTTTTTCAAGTTCTTCACCAGATCTTTGCTTGAGAATTTTAATAACCTTATTTCTCTTTGCATCAACAGCATTCATTCTCATAACATACTCTCCAAGTACATTAACAAACTCGGTATAACATTCATAGAGTTGCTCTTGGGAAAGCTTCTCATATTGGTCATCAGACATATTAATATAATCTACTTTATTTGACATTTTTATTGTATACTTTTATATATTCTTATTTCTTTAAAATGTTAAAAAATCAATTTTTTTTACTTTTTAAAGGTTTTTACTATACTATACTATAGGGTATTTTATAACTTGATCTTTATTAGTATCTTTGTATATTATATTTTGTACTTAATAATCTGTATATTTTAAAGTAAAAATATGTGTTTTTTATATTTGGATAAAGTAAAAGTTTATTTTCTCGACAATTATTATATATAGGATGGATAAAATGAATATTTTAATATATATATCTTTATTTTTAATTTTTTGGTATATAATTACAGGAACCCCTCAATGTGAAAACTTTTTAACAGAACATTTTGGTTATTCTGGAGCTAATTGGTCAGGATGGAATTGGTTAGGCGGTAATTGGTTTCCTTGGAATCAACCAACTAGATTTCCTAAACTATTTTATGATATTAGAGGAGATCCTAATTTAGTGTATCGTAAACATATTTTTGGTGGATTAATACCATATGGTTATGTTTTTGGACCATATTTATATGATTCACAAGGTAATTTAATTCATAATTCAAATAAATCACATTATATCGCATAAAAAATATTAACTATACAAACTCCACAAGTGTGTAGGCAAAGTTGAACTTTCTTTTGGTTTTTTAGCAACTTCATAAAATTTAAAACCATTTTCAATATCTACAAAAGTTAACTTTTTGCGTTTTAAAGGATGCTTTCCAACAACTCGCAACCCATGAGCAATTTTAACATTAAATAGCAAAGTTTCCATATCACCTCCAAAATTAGGAAATTTTTCATAATGAGTTTCTAAAAACTTTTTAAACTTTGGTAGAACTTCATTTGATTCGTAAGTCCATGTACTATCTGCCATCATAATTGTAAAAATATCACCTAGTTCATCAGCAGAATATTTATCAATTATATAAGTAAATGGAAATCTACGTTTTAGTCCAGGATTAACAGAGAAGAAATCTCTTTCTAAATTTTCAGGATATCCAGCAATTACACAGACAAAATTCTTTTTCTTTTCTGTTAAATTTAAATTTAGTGTATCAATACATTCTTTTGAATAAATATCTGTTTTATCTGCTGACCCTGATCCAAGTGAATATGCTTCATCAATAAATAGAACTCCTCCTTCTGCTTCATCAATTGCTTTTTGAGTTTTTAGAGCAGTTTGACCTAGATACTGACCAATTAAATCGGATCTTCTCGCAATTTTAAAAGGATAAGGAGTATCAGAGGTATTAAGCCCAGAAGTACTCAAACCAGACGGTGATCCTTTAATTATTCCTAGTTTCCAATAAATTTCTCCAATAATTTTTCCTAACATTGTTTTACCAGTACCAGGAGGTCCTGCTATTACAGTATGAAGCATATTTTCATTAGATTCAAAAGAGCTCATAAAATATACAATTTGATTTACAATTGATTTTTTGACTCCTTCCATCCCAATAATTGATTTTAGTTTTGATAGAACTGGAATTAATTCACTAAGTCTTTTTAAATTTATTGAAAACTTGTGAGCTGATTCAGGATTATATGTTTTACCCAAGTCAATTAATGAATCTAGAGAATCTAATTTTAAATCAAGTTCTTCATATTCTTTTGTTACATCAAGAATAAATTCTTCAACAGCTTGAGGTTGAACTTGGACTTGTGGTTGAACCTGAGAAGAATTCGCCCAATCTATTGAATTAAGATTAAACAGTGTTGGACCAGAAAACATATTATAATCATTTGTACTAGAACTATTTATTTTTCTAATTGTTATATTTTTAATAATAGATTTATTATCTGAACTAGTTTTATTAGCTGAACTTGTTTTATCCTCGTCAATAATTGTTTTTACAATTTCAGATAATATTGATTGTAATGCATCATCAGATTCAGGTTTGGCTAAACTTGTTGGATTGATTTGTTTTAATTTATCTTTCTTTCTTTTATAGTTTTTTTTACGATGGTATTGTCCATTATAAAAATTACCAGGATAGTTATTATTTAAATTATTTGGAAGATATGTTGGATAGTACTGGTAATAATAAGGATTTTGCTGATTTTGCTGATTTTGCTGATTTTGCTGATTTTGCTGATTTTGCTGATTATAACAACCTTGACGTTTATTATAACTATATTTATTTTGGTTATTTAATTGGTTAGATTGGCTCTCATTTTTGTTTCCTTTCAGATCATTATTTGATTTAGAATTATTTAATTGGTTACCTTGAGAGACCTTATTCTCTTTATTTCCCTTTGGATCATGATTGGATTTTGACGAATTATTTGGGTTCATTAATTGTATGATAATTGATTCTTTACAAATTAATTTATCCAAATAAAAAATAAATCAATTTTTTACATAAGGTTCAAAATGATTTATAAAAAATCAATTTTTATCTAATAAATCAATTAGTTTAAAGAGATAAATATATAGTATATATAATTTTAATATGAATAACTATCATTATTTATTAAGGGATTCAAATGAAATTTTTGGAATATATACATCATTAGAAACAGCATATAATCATCTACTACAATTTTTATATAATTTACAGAGATATCATAAGATTATTACTGGAAATAGTTGTTCAATTAAACCAGTTTTAGGAAATTTTCAAATTATACAATATGAAGACAATTCAGTTGTTAATCTATTTAATATTAGTACAAACTTTAAATTAACTGATATAAATCTCCAACAACTAACTTTTTCTAAATTGTCAATAATTGATTTTATCTCAAAACTTGAACAAGAATCTAACTTAAATATTGATTCTAATGATTTAAATTTATTTATTCCAATTAATTTTACTGAAACAGAAATTAAAAATATTATACAACCACCACTATTTCAGTCAAATCAACAAACACGATCTAATTTTGTATCTACAAGAAATATTGCTGAAACAGAATCGAGTACAGAATCATCAACAGATCCTAATATAATTGTAAATGATGTAAGTAAAGAACTTCAAGAACTTCAAACAAAAATAGAATTACTAGATGCTATGAAAAATTCAGAAAAATTATCACTTGATAAAATTAAAGAAAATATTAAATCAAAGGAAGAACAAGTAATTTTAGAAAAAGTTAAAACAGAAACAATTAAACAAAAATTAGAAAGAAAAAAAGAGTATTATGATAAAACAAAAAGTAAATTTAAGATAGATAAAGAGATATATTTTAAATTAAAGAAAGAGATAGATGATGGCGAAAGAAGTCCAGATAAACTACCAGAACTATTTGTTGATGAATTTAAAATATTTAGCCAAATGGAATTAGATAATCTTTTAGATTTAGAATTATCAGATAATGCTTTTAAAGAGTATATCAAGCACAAACCTGAGAAAAAGAAAAATTTTTCAACAAATTTTGATAATATATTTGAAAATGATAATTGGGGAAATATAAATGAAAAAGAAGATTCTGAATCTGACTCTGAATTAGAAGAAATTGTAAAAATTAACCAAAAAAGAGAATTATTTATTGGTGGATTGTAAAAGAAAAATATTAACTTATTCATCTAAATAAAATTTTTTATTCATCATATGATCAAGTTTTGTAATTTTATTATATGATCTAAGTTTATTTTCTGATTTTTTGATTAGATCAACTTTATTATAATTATTATTAATTATATTTTCTAGTTCATCATATTTTATTATTTTTTTTTCTACTAATAATTTTGAAGTATATAAAATTAAATCTCTACATGATATTATCAATTCTCTAGATATCTGTTCGGCATATTCAATTAAATTAATAATATCATTATCTTTTAATATTTTATACTTTTCACTATTAAGAGGATAGATAGTATGTGTCCCCATTCCATAATTTTCAATCATTTTAACTGCAAGTTTATGAACTTCAAAAAGATCATTTGAAGCACCTGTTGTTATTGAAACACCAAAAATTTCTTCTTCCGCAATTCTACCAGCAAGTAAAATCATTAAATGTTCAAATAATGCTTCTTTTAATTGTACAGAATTAGTATCTGGTCTAAAAAGAGTATAACCTGGACTATTTGGAGAAGATAAATTTATAACAACTTTATTTAATTTAGAATGATATTGACTTAAATATCCTACAATTGCATGTCCCATTTCATGAACAGCAATTCTTTCTAACATATTTTCATCAAATTTATGTGGTATTGGAGTCCAACCTGCAAATGTTTTATCATATATAAAATTAATATCATCAATATTAAAAATTTCACGATTATTTCTAAGAGCAAATAACATTGCTTCATTTAACACATTTTCAATCTGTGCACCTGTAAAACCTTGTAACATTTCTGTTAAATCATCTATTAATATTGTATTATCATGTGGTTTGCCTTTTATATAAATTTCTATTATTTTTTTTCTTGCTTCATTATCAGGTAAATCTAATCTTATTTGTTTATCTATTCTTCCAGCTCTTAATAATGCAGGATCAATAATATCTATTCTATTTGTTGCACTAACTACAAATATTCCATTGGATTTTGAAAACCCATCTAATTCTACTAATAAAGAATTTAAAGTATTGTCTCTTTCTGATGAGGAACTTTCACCATCACTAGATCTTCGTCTACCTATACTATCTAACTCGTCAATAAATATAATACAAGGAATATTTTTTTTTGCTATTGAAAATAATTTTCTAACTTTAGATGCTCCTTCTCCAACATATTTTCTAGAAAAATCAGAACCAGAAACAGATATAAAAGAACAATTTGATTCTCCAGCCAATGCTTTTGCAAATAAAGTTTTTCCTGTTCCAGGTGGTCCTTCAAATATTAGTCCTTTTGGTACTCTAATATTGAATTTATTATACTTTTCATAATTAACAAGTAAATCGACACATTGGGATAATTCTTCTTTTACTAAATTATACCCTCCTATATCATTAAAACAAAATTCACTATTTTTTATAATTGTAAAATCATCATCTTGTTTATTACCATTATTTCTTCCTTGTGGACCATAACCATAACTTCGTGGTATATCACCATCATCATCACCATATGGTAAATTTTCTGTCTCATTACTTAATTGAATTTTAATTTCAAATAATTTAGCAATTTGTATTGTTCTATTAAGATTTTCTTCAAAAATGTTATTATTGATCATGATCATTGTTAAATCTCTTTCTGTTTGATTTCTATTTAATTTTTTTATCATTTGTTCATAATATTTATTTCTATAAGGTGAATAATCCCTACGATTATTGAATAATGTTGTTGAAAAATGTTTTTCAAATACATTTTTTTTAAACAAAAAACTCTGTGTTAAAATTATGTTCAAGAATAAAAACAACTTCATGTATAAATAAATATAATATATTATTTTTAAATAATATATTATATTTATTATTTAAAATTAATTAGGATTTTATACCCTCGAAGATCTTTTTGGAATTGATGTAACATAGAATTTATTAATATCAAATCCTTCTTGTTTAGAATAGTAAATATTAAAATTATTTAACTCTTGGTTCATATGATTAATTACAAAATTTACTGTATCCAAACAAATTCTTAAATCATTTGATATTGATGATATTTCTCCATCTTCTTTTCTTGTATCTAATATACCAATCAAACAACTTAAATCACTAACTAATTTGTTATGTACATAATGATCTCCATTGCATTTAGCATGAGATGGTTGACCTGGTTTTGTAATATGACAGTATAATGCATCACATTCATCTTTTTTATTACAAAACTTATATGAACTTCTATAAATTTTATCAGTTTTAAATTGTTGGATAAAAGTTGAGGTTTTAGATGTAATAAATTTAGATGATTCTAAAATCCAATTTAACCCAGGCCTAAATTTTTCCCAAATAATATCTTCTGGTCTTGAAGATCTAAATGTTTTAATAAGATAACTTCCAACATTATTTTGTTTTGCAAGTATCTGAAGTATATTATTTAATTTATAGTCAGATGACAAAATTTCTTTAACAATTTCTTCCATCGATTGATTTATATCTGATTTTCTAGTATCTTTTTTAACATATTCTCTTTTAGGAACATAGTTTTTAAGAGACTGATTTTCAGTGATAATAATATCAAGATTATAAGAGTCGTTAAGATTAGCCCAAATTTTATTCTCTTCCATGATTGTGTATATATATAAATATTTATTTAAATAGAAATAAATTCAATTATTTTAAATATAATCCAAATATTAATATACAAATGGATCCTATAATTACTCAACTATTATCTGATTCTCAAGTGTCCGATTCACTTGAATCTTACACATATGTACCATTTAAAGAACTTGAATCTATACCTTTAGGTTCTCATGTTAAATTTATTGATCGAAATGAAAATATTAAATCAGGAGGATTTTTAATTAAAACATCAATCAAGTCTGATAGAACAAAAACATATATAATTCTAAAATCAAATTTAATGTACAAATTATATCCTTATTACTATTGGATTTTTTTCAAACCAATAATTCATGAATCAAAAATTGTTAAAGCTGTTAAAACTTATGGATTAAAACTATTAGAAGATGAACTACCTAAACCAGTTGTAACAAATGAATCAGAATCTAATACAACTATGTCTATAGTTATTAAATCTAAACCTAGTAAAATAAAATCTAAATTCATTAAATCAAAATCTTTGAATAAAGATCAAGATTCAGATCAAAATCAAGTTAAGGATGGAGAGCAAAATCAAGTTAAGGATGGAGATCATAATCAAGTTAAGGATGGAAAGCAAATTCAAGTTAAATCTAAATCTAAATCAAGTATTTTTAAAGCATTATTAGAAACACTTAATAAACAAAAAGTTTAATTTACTTCTATATAAAAAAATATTTATATATATTAATAAATGAATAATCAAATTCAAAGAATTTCAAAAGATGGATATGCTAGACCAAAGCATACAATTCAAGATAAAATGACTGAAGAAGAAATTGAAGAAAAACTTGCAGACTATTTAGAAGTTGAAGATATTAATAAAGTACCAATTGGTACCCATATAAGATATTATACATTAGTACCGGATTATAAAGGTGATATTAAAAAAGCATTTAGACTTGGAGGTCAACTTCATAATAAGGATAATGCAGACAAATATATTATTCTATCAAATGGCAAGATAACATGGACAGTACAAATGGACACATCAGTTTTATATAGGAAAATGACTATTGATGAAATAAAAGATGATTATGAAAATATTATAAAGGAACTTGAAGAAGAGGTAATACAATTAAAGAAGGATAATAAAAAACTGTTAAAAAAAATTATGGAGCTTGAAAAAAATAAAAAAAATATATAACAATATTATATAGATAATGTCATCAGCAAACATTAGTGCCGGTCCTGCAAGTTGTATGAAATTTAATTCTAGTTTTTTATATTACGTAGGATTTTTTATACTTTTAGTAGTTGGGTATATGTGGGGTAAAAGAAATGGAACCAAAGAAGAAAGAAAAAGAGATGCTAAAGGAGACTCTAAAAAAACTGTTGAATCTGAAGATTCTGAAAAAAAACCAATTAAAGGAGCTGCTGTAGCAGCTGGTGCAGCTGGTGCAGCAGCAGTTGGTGCAGCAGCAGTTGTTGCATCAAAAGCAAAAAGTGCATCAAAAAAAGCAGGCTCTTCAATTAAAAGTCTAGTCAAAGGTAAAAAAAAAAAATAGATTAAAACTATTTAAACTAATAGAATATATATTAATTTAAATAGTTAACTAATGACAAAACATTTAAAGCTTGCTATTTGTGGAAGTGTAGATTCTGGAAAAAGCTCATTAATTGGTGTTCTAACAAATAAAAAATTAGATGATGGAAGAGGATCGGCACGTTTATCTATTTTAAGAACAAAACACGAAAAAGAATCTGGTAGAACTTCAAATATATCATATAATTATATAAAATATGAAGATAAAGATATTACTCTTATAGATTTAGCAGGGCATGAAAAGTATTTAAAAACAACTTTATATGGTATTACAGGATTATTTATTGATTATGGGGTTGTAATTATTGGAGCAAATATGGGTATAAGTAAAATGACAAGAGAGCATTTGGGTATACTTTTATATCTTAAAGTACCAATTATTATAGTTTTAACTAAAGAAGATATTTGTCCTCCAGATGTTTATGAAAATACTCGTCAAAAACTTAAAAAAATACTAAAATTGCCTTTATTTGGAAAATCACCATTATTCTTAGATACAGATGAAGATTATTCTCAATTTGAAAAACTATGTTTAACTCCTGAAAATATTAATTCACTAATACCAATTGTAACAACTTCATGTAAAACAGGAAAAAATATAGATAAATTAAATAATTTATTACAAGTACTTCCTAATGTAGAACAACAGATTCAACCCGTATCAAGTTTAATGGATGGATCAAGTTTATTAGATGGAATAGGTCTGCAAATTAAATCTCCAAACTTGACACCAAGTCAAAATAAAAATAGACCATATAGCTATATAGAAGCAGTTTATAATGTAAAGGGTGTGGGTACTGTATTAACAGGAACAAATATTTCAGATGAACAGATTATTGTAGGACAAAATTTATTTTTAGGTCCGTTTGGTACAACCAACCCATATTTTGTACCTATAAAAATAAGATCAATGCATGATAATTATAGAAATTTAGTTAATTCAACAACTCCAGGAGAAAACTATTGTATATCTATTAAATATATCAAGGAACATATAGAACGTGATCAACTTAGAAAAGGTCTTGTACTATCTCAGTCCCAAACAATTGTTACAAATGTTTCTTTAAAATTTAAAGCCAAGATTAAAATTTTAAATTATAAAACAACAATTAAAGCAGGATATACTCCAGTAATTCATTGTAGAACAGTAAGACAATCTGCAAAAATAATAGAAATTTTAAATACGACTAGTACTGTTAGAGGAGGTGATGAGACAGAAGTCATATTTGAATTTATATATTATCCAGAATATATTGAAATTGGTGCACCAATTTTTTTTAGAGATGGAACAACTAAGGGTGTTGGTGAGATTATATCAATTTGTTAAGAGTAAAAATGTTCTTCATCTTTTGATTTATCATTTGATCTAAAAATATTATTATAGTAGTATACAATAAAAAGTATACAAGCAAGTAATTTAAGGATTGAACTGAATGATTTTTCTGGTTCATTAATTAATTCATAACTCTCATATAAATATACTAGCAATCCAATAATAAATCCATAAATATTTAGTTGACTTGGTTTTTTAATTAAAAACATATGATAGGTAGCTATTGCTATAGTTAATAGTAAACTATGTTCAGATAAAAGCCCTGGACAAAATATATTTAATAAATAAATTAAAAAGATTACTATATGACCAGTTGACCAATCTTTATATAATTTAGTAGACCCAAATTTTGATTCATAAGCGAGTATATTATGAGCAAAACCAAGAAATAATAATAACCAAAATTTAGTTGGGGTTACAGGGCTACCATGTTCAGATCCAAAAATACTAGATACTACTACTATTCCCATAATAAAATTTCCAATTACACCTAAATTTTTCATTTGTATACTATTTAGATAGAAAATTTAATTAACAAGATCTTTAGTTAATTAAATTTTATTTACAATTATCCAAAGGATTATTTACAATTATCCAAAGGATTATTTGCAATTATTCAAAGGATTATTTACAATTATCCAAAGGATTATTTGCAATTATCTTTGTCTGATCTCATTGTTTCTCTTTCTTTGATGACTGCATTCATTACAGCATTTGGAGATTCTAATTTTTTCATTAGTTCATTAAGTGCATTAGTATCTTTAGGGAAACATAGTCCTCCATATGATAAAAGACCATCTGGACCAGGTACAGTTGTATGCATTGGATTTATCCATCCATTTTCTAACATTAAATTTTTTACCTGCGAATAATCTATTCCTAATTTTTCAGAAAGTAAATATAGCTCATTAAAAAACTGAATTTTAACTGAATAAAAACAGTTACAAAAAAGTTTCATTGCTTCAGATTCACCAGCTGGACATTGAGATATTTTAGCATTAGGATAATTCTGGGAATAAAATTCAACAATTGTATTGTATAAATCATCTGGTACATTAGATCCCCTACCTAGTACAATATGATTCTGTGAATGAAAATCTTCAAATGCAGTTCTAGCAGTTAAAAACTCGGGATTATGGATATAACTTAAAGGCCAAGAATCTTCTAAAAATTTAATTGTACCTATTTCAATTGTAGATTTAATTACAACCAATCCTTTATAACCAACTTTATGCAAAGAGCTACAAGTTTCATATATAGCAGATTTATCATAAGAAAGAGTTATAGAATCATATGGAGTTGGTAAACATAAAAATATAATCTGTGATTGACAAACTTGATCAAATGAGCCAATACCATTATTTTTAAATTTATCATATCCAATAGGATTAACTCCAAGAATATTAAAAGATTTTTCCATAGCAGATCCAACAAAACCTAATCCAATAATTCCAATTTGATTCATTTAATTATAATATATATATATATAAATATTGGGGTAAATTTTTTAGATCGTTTCACCAGATAATATTAATTTCTATATATATATTAAAGTAAAATGAATAAATGTATAATAATAATTTATGTACATAATAAAAATTTAGTTATAAAACAGATTAATAATTTGATTAAATCAAAAATTACAAATCTTTCATTTGTAATATTATTAGATTCTTATGAGTATATTCATTTTTTTTCAAATTATGGAACAGTTATAATGTGTACAAATGAAAAGTATCTATCAAAAAAAATACAACTAGGATATGCACATATAAAAAGTTTAGGTAATGACTATAATTATGTATTAGAAATAACTTCTGGATTTATAATTAATTCAGAATATATAAATGAATGTATTAAAAAATTTAAATTAATTAATTGTGATATAATTGCAAGCTCAAGTTATTTAATTTATGATCAGACTAATAAAAATTTATTTATGAATTATTCAAAATTATCTGAAACAAATTCAAGTATATATTGTAGATGTTTTAAAAAAGAATTTTTAGATTTGTTTGATTATAAAATATTTGATTTCCAAAAAAATGAAAATATATACGAGCTATCATATTCTTTTTGTATACTTTCATCTGCTAAAATATATATTCTTCCAAATCAATATATTTATAAAATTTATGATAATTTATCAACTACAAATTTAAATGATGGATATAACACATATTTATCAAAAATTTATTCACATAAAATATTAAATTCAATTGAACTAATAATTGGTGATCAATCTAATATTTATTTTAATAATAAAGGAATTAAACAGGTTTATGTATCAAAAGATCTTGATTTTTTTAAAGATAAAATCAAAAAAATTTATAATCTAGTTGACAATACAAACTCATTAGAACCTTGTCTATTCTTTGGAATGTATAATGTTACTGATTATTCAGAATTAGTTGCACATCAAGGATTAAAATATATTTTATGGGGAGGATCTGATATAGATATTAGACTTCCAAGTACAAAAATAATTATAAATAAAATTCTTTTATTAAAAGGAACAATTCATTTTGCTATATCACATTCAATACAAAGTAGATTAAATTCTCTCCAAATAAAATCAACTTTATTAAACTTTTCTTTAATAGATCGAGAAATATTTAATCCATCAAAAATAAACTATTCAAGTAACCAACCTAAAAAAATATATATATATAATGGTAAAAAAACTTCAAATCCTATAATTTATAATCAAAAACTTGTAAATCAAATTATATCAAAGCTATCTGATAAATATACATTCATACTAAGTTCAGATATAAATGTTCCAAACAGTCAAATGTTTCAGATTTATTCAGAATGTTTTATGGGTATTCGTCTATGTGAAAATGATGGAAATGCAAATACAGTTCAAGAAATGGGATTATTAGGTATTCCAGTACTTCATAATGGAAGATTTCCAAATTCTATTCCATGGTATTATAATTTAGATGATCCTAATGGATCTATTGATTTAATAGTTGAAAAAATAGATTATATATATAAAAACTTTTGGAGCTTAAAACATATAATTGCAGATTCAGTTGAGAAGTATTTGTCAGAAGATCGTAGAGAAAATATTTGTATATTTGTTCCAATGTGGTATAGACATGAAACAACTGAAAAAAATATTCATTTGCTTGCTCATCAAATCTATCAAAAAACAAAAATTATTCTTATTTACTCAAATGATTCAGACAAATCCTTTGCAAAGAGATTAGAATCCAAATACTCAAATCTATATTCTATTGAAGTTGAAAATAGACCTTTGTCTAAAAAATTTCAGTATGGAGCCGAGTTTAGTAAAATTTTTTACCCCAAAGGTATAATAATTAATGGTTCTGATGATTTCTTATCACTTAATTATTCAAAATGTGTATATGATGCTTTTTCATTAGAAAAATCTAACTACATAGGATGCAATTTCTGGTATGTAGGAGATCTTGCATCTATGTTACTTTATAAATTTAAATATAATGATTCTAAACGAGTTGTTGGTTGTGGGAGATCATTTAAGCATGATCTTCTAGATAATATGAACTGGCAAATATTCCCATTAGATCGTAATTCTGGAATAGATGGTGCATCCAAAGATATGATAAAAGATCTATCTATATTTAAACCATTAGATGCACCAAAATGTTTTACATTTAGTTTTAAAGAAAAAACTGATATGATTACTCCAATGACCAATCTAATAAAATCAGACCATAATACTTATGAAATTATTTCAGAACCTAGTTTGTTAAAAATTATGTATTCAACAAATCTATATGAGCTTGAAACAACTTTTAGATTTCAAGAAACATCTATATCAATAAATTTATATCTATTTGTTACTTTGCTTGATGAAAAACTTAAAAGATCAAATCCAGTTATGTTAAATTCATATTATATGGAAAAAGTAATTGGACCATATTTTGATATTATTGATATTAGAAAGTTAGATCAAATAAAAATGTTTAATTACAAGTTAATATTTATAGATGGAATTGCATTAAATACTCGTACATCTAAATTAGATAAATCTACTCTTTATTCACTTTTAAATAAAATAAAAAATATTCCAAAAGTACTATTAGCTCATGATATTCATGATTACTCATATGATTTTGATACTGGATGTCAGCCACCTAAAGAAATGTTATCAAGAGAACTTGTACCTAATCCAAATTTTACTAAATCTAAGGAAAATTTTTTATTATTTGTTAAACAAAATAATATTCAAAATATCATTTCTGTATGTGACTGTGAAGAATTTGACTTTATGTACAATTATTACTCTGAACAAATTAAAAAATTTTTTATATTATCTCATCATATTCCTCAAGAAATATTTTATCCAAGGAATGTACATAAAGTTTATGATATTCTTGTTTATGGATGGTCAAATTCTGATATTGTTTATCCCTTTAGAACTAGACTTAAAAGATTACTTACAAGTCCTGAATCAAAATTTAAAGTTCATGTGATTGAAAGAACATCAGACATTAAAAAAATGCCTATTGAAAACGAGTTAGCTGAGATAATTTCTCAAAGTTGGATTACAATAACCTGTGTATCAAATTTCTCTTACTTGGTTAGAAAATATTTTGAAATTGGGGCATGTGGTTCTATACCATGTGGTAATACTAACTCTCAAAGTAAATCTATTTTTGGCCCTAATATGATAGAATTAAATCAAACTATGTCTGATTATGAAATTTTGCGAATAATTGAATATTATCTATCTAAACCTGAATTGCTTATATATATGGGAAATCAAATTAAGCAAATTGCTGAATCTCATAACTACAATATGTTTATTAAAAAAATGCTTGAAATTAAAGATAATGTTGTAAATTCAATTCCATCTGAGTATGAATATCTAAATGCTAAAACTAAAATTAACTTAGCAGATCATCATCAAACAATACACAAAATAATATATGAAAAAAAACTTGATTTATGGAATCCTAACCAAAAAGTTATTCTTGGGAGTTCAAATGGACAAATTAATATTAGACTAGAACAATCAATATCAACCCCTGGTATAAAAACAATTGTTAAATTAGATCCAGGAAACTATTTATTATCATTTGATTTAGTAAGATCAGATGGTATTAAATGTTCAATATTTTGTTTTACACAAGCGAGTACAGAAGCTAAATCTATTCAAATATTAGTGAATGAAAGTACATTTGGGCAATTAATTTGTGGTAATTTTAAAATTGATATTTCAGGAAGTTATCTACTATATATTTTAGCAACAAATCCTCAAGAAAATAAAATGTTATCAGTTGAAAAAATTAATTTAAAAAAAATACAAGTTGTTACTTTAACAAATAAATCAGATTATTGTGGAATACCACATCCAGTTACTTCAAATCTAAAATTTTATAAAAAAATAACATATGGATCTATTTCATGTGCTGGTGAAGTTCAAAAACTACATACAACATTTGGAGGTTCAATATTATCTAAAGATCAGATACTTAAAAAAACTTGGATTAAAGATTGTAAAAACATAGATAGTTCTGACAAGTTTGTACTACTTGGACTATACTCTCCACATCACTGGGATAAAATATACAAACCATTATTTGACAAATTTTCACGTGTTATAATCATATTTACTGGAACAGATATTTTACAACTATCTAACACTAAAATTTCTCCTGAACTTAAACAAATAATATATTCTGAACTTGCTAAACCTAAATATATTTTAGGTGCACTTAATGAAAGAAATTTAATTGAAATAAAACAAAAACATGAATTAGATTGTAAATTAATTTCACTTCCATTAGGATTAGGAATGGATCAAAACTTTACTAAAAATAATATTTCTAACAATATTCCTAATAAATATATTGCATGTTATTTAGGTGATAATTTAGAATGGTATTGTCATTCTATTTTAATCCAAGTATCTAAACTACTACCAGAATATACATTTTATTTATATAAATATGGGGGATTTGATGAAGAATTTATTACAAGTCCAAAAAATTCAGGTCCTAATATAATATACAATACCCAAACAATTGAAAACTTTTTTGAATTTATGGAAGACAAGTTTACTTCTCTTAGAATAACACTACATGATGGTGAACCAATGACTGGAATTGAAACAATCTGTTTGGGCAAACCATTTATTTTTAATCATGAGATGAAATGGTCTATACAAACAAAAACAAAACCTGAACAAATTGCTCAAACAATTATATCAACATATAATCAAGTTGTTCAAGGTCTATATTCTGGTGTAGAACCAGCTAAATACTATATTAATAGAAATTCTAATAAAATTTTTGAAAAAAATCTTTTAGGCTATTTTGGTCTTGGAATGAAAAGTGTTAAAGTACTAGATAAATTAACAAATCTAATTGTTCCTCCAGATAAAAATAATATTTATGAACATACATGGGAATATACACATGAACTAGAACCTGGTATATATAATATTAAATTTAATGGATCAACATCTGGATATGCACATTTGGATATAAAACCAAATTCTAAAATACTAATTGAATCATCAAAATACTCACAAATTTATACTTTTGAAACTTTAAGCTGGATAGAATTTAAAGTAACAGAAAAAACACAAGCTGTTATTGGACTTAAACTTGGTTACCCTCAATCTAATGAGTATATTCAGATTAGAAATTTTTTAATTTGTAACTAGATCTCTAATTTGTAACTAGATCTCTAATTTGTAACTAGATCTCTAATTTGTAACTAGATCTCTAATTTGTAACTAGACCAATTTGTTTAAAAAAATTCCAAACAATTAAATAAGAATTAATATCATATAGGATAGAACCAGTAAATGTAATAGAACCAACTGATAAAATTTTAATTGGTAAATCATTTACAAATATTACATCAGATAACTTGTCTTCATTTGATGCTATCACATATTTTGTATTTGCTGAAATATGTGATTTATCTACTTCCCATCCAGAAGCACCTGAACTAATTAAATCCGAGTTATGATTTATATAACAAATTTTAAGTCCTGAAGATATTCCATCAACACCTTCAAATATTGGTGATAATGGATTTGATACAATAAATGGCTGATTAAATTTACCTTTCACACGCGAATATGTATGTTCATAATAAATTTTTAACATATCTTCTATCATAAGCATATTGGGTTTGGACTTGTAATAACCTGATTTTGATAACTTTATGTATAGCCCACCAGGTGTTCCATCTAACAAATGAGTTGATCCGTCTTTTCTCACTTCCATTGATCTTGTTGATTGATCTATAACAACTTTCCAATACATTCCATTTGCTCCCAAATACATTAAATTAGTTGACATCCTAGAATAAATTAAATTATAATTATATAACATTTTTTCACTCCAATACTCTGGATGAACTTGAATTACAAATAATTTGGAACTTGCATATCCTGATATATCTGTTAAAGTTGCTTTATGTAAATCAATATCAGATATCACATGGTATGGTATAGATAGCTGGGTCAAATATAAAACTAAATATAATTCAGAATATAATAAATGTGACAAATAAGTTATTTTATTTATATCATATCTCATATAATTCGTTATTTCAGAATTTAATCTAGGATCAGGTCTATTAAATGATAATCTATTAGCTACAAATGTAGATGTATTTTTAGTTTTATATTTGGTATTAGTAGAATAAGTAGGACTTGGTACCCAACTATATGCGGACATAGACCCTTCTGAACCAGACCATGCATTATAAGCATTCCATGTATTTGAATTAGCTAGTAATAGTACAGATCCGGGGACAGGATTTGTTGTCTTGACAATTATTGGAAGATAAAAAAATGACCCATAGTTTACTTTAATAAAATAATATCCTGATTTTAAATTTAAAGGCAAGACAAATGATGATGTTTGTTTCCATTTACACCCTTCTGCAAATGATTCTTTAATAAATTCTTGATCTATACTATTTGGTTCAATATAAGATAAAACAAGTTTTTTATCAACCCCATATAACTGGATTGTAGTATCCATTGATGCTCTTGATACCACATTAAATACATAAAAATTATTTAGATTAAAAAAATCTCCCTGAACAAATTTACCTCTTGTTAAAAAAAATATTTTTAACTGTATTGGTAACTGTATTGGTAACTGTGTTGGTAACTCTAAAGTAACATAATTTGTTCCAGATTCAATCACATTTGATAACATATCAACACCATAAATTTTATTTCCTAACATATCTACAATATGAGGATTCACTGTAAAAGATCCACTAGTTGATATGTCCCAAAATATTTTAACTATTTTAGAATCTAATTTAGCAGTAACAAATATACCTGGGGTAGAACCTGTTTGATTTATTTGGCATTTAAGTGTGTAATCTCCATTTGTTACTGTACGAGTTAACTTGACATTTTGATTTGGTTTAAATAAATTTATAGTTTCTGCAAAACCAAATTTTGCTGGTGAATTAATAAATAGCTTTACTTGGTCTCCAGGAAAATATGATGTTGCATCTGTATATGCTAGTAAAGTTTCCATTTAATATATATATTATATAGATATATATTTTAAATACACTGTTCTAAATAGTGATATTTATTGTTATTTTAGGAAGTTTTGACACCTGAATTACTTTCAGATCTGAAATATAAGTTGTACCACCAGGTACTATTTTAGTTCCCAACAAATATAAATTAAATTTTTCAATTGGTTGAGTTGGATCATCTGGAATTGAAATTAAATAAGTATGAGTTTGACAAGTAGGATCATTTGGGTCTAACTCGATCTTTTTATATAAAAGTCTTGATTTATTATATATCCAATAGATCGTATTATTAAATTCATCGCGGATAAATGGACGTGCAGGTATAGAACCTGATGTTTTATAGGATATCATTAGATATTTGGTTGATGCATCAATTGACAAAACTTCTGGATAAATAATCCCATGGGATGCAATATTTGATCCCCAGACAATATTAATTGAATCTGATGTTTTTGTTATTTTATCACCAGATTTACAACTATTTGATACAAATTTAGTCATATCTAAAGTATATGGAGTATTGTACTTTTCTATATTACCAATATATAGATTAATTTGTTGTGATCCAATAATAAAAATCCCATTAATTAAATCAAATAAATTTATGTTCTCAACTAAAACTACTCCC